>Ga0316217_10000473_pt1 | contig 57439 bp, 108 predicted proteins | sample 1anoAmetaG_FD_203633 | JGI IMG/M metagenome (GOLD analysis project Ga0316217, IMG submission 203633) | Freshwater microbial communities from Trout Bog Lake, Wisconsin, USA - 1anoA | ecosystem: Environmental > Aquatic > Freshwater > Lake > Hypolimnion/Profundal zone | place: USA: Wisconsin...
CTAACATTGGTATAGTTATTTCTCTCATTTGTGGATGAGCAGCTTTAGAAGTTCTAAGTTTAAAAAAGTGTCTCCATTCCCTTAAATCATAAGTACAAACAATTTCAGTCTTAAGACTATTTGGTAATACTGATCTAGCTTTCTCTGGTTTCCATCCTAACTTAATTAATTTATTATATGAATCTTCTAAATCTAACATTGAATTATACCATGTATAATCTGCTTCGTTTAATTTTAATTTTTTACTCCATCTGCAATAATTATTAGGCTCAATTTCTACCCATGGTGGAATAATAAAAGCTATTCCTTTTTTATTATAATTAACGTACCTTGTGCTCTCTTGACTATAAGCAGCCAAGCGGTGCCTTACAATCTCATGCGACACTCCCCTATCACAAACTATTTTAACAGAAACTTTTTCGTGTTCTATAACCGATTCATGCCCACGTTTCATTACCATTTCTACAAATTTAATAGATGAATCATAGGTTATTTTATCTTCGCTCTTATAACAAGTTCTCCCAACTAATTCTATTGCTTGTAAAATTCTATTACCGTCAATATTATCCAAAATTTCATATGATGATTTTACTAATTCCATTTCTATTCTCCTTTCATTTCTCTAATTAGATTTTCAAAAAAGTTATCTACTAATGATTGATTCAATAATTCAGGTACCCCTAATTGTCCATTTAAAACTTGACTTAAAATTTGTTTAGCTTCATCTACATTATTATACAAATATTCTTTTGGTAATAGTTCTGGGTAAGAACATCTATTAGGAGCAATTGGAACACAACCATTTTTAATAGCTTCAAAAACTGGATACCCAAAAGTTTCTTCTTTTGCAGAAATAAAAAGACATTTAGATTGGCTTAAAAATTTATAATATTCTTCCCAACTATTAACTTCTTTTCTTATAATAGGACTAAAATCTCTACTAATTTCTTTTTCAATTGACTTTGTAACTTTTTGAACACAGTTTCTAGAAACCGAAATAATATCGTATTTTTTATTTTCTATATAAGTTTGAAATGGTGGTTTAGGTAATCCAATAACTCTAGCATTTCTCCACATTATTTTATTATAGTGGTATCTACTACCAACAAATACTTTTTTAAATAATTTAGAATGTAAAGTTTCGCAATTGAATTTTATTTTAGGAAAATAATCGTATCTATTTTTAGATGTAGCATGACAATAAGCAAATAGATTATTTGGTCTCTTATGATACAAAGCATTACAAAAAAAACCTGGAAAACTAGTATCACTCAAAAATAAAAAGTCATCTTTCTTTATAGTCATATTCATATATTCATTAACTTGTTGAATTTCAAATTCTATAGCATTATTAATAGGAGAAAACATATGACTTTCTGATCTATCAAATGTACTATGATATAAAACATCTTGGCCTAATACAATAACATCATCAAAATGTTCTTTAAAATTTTTTATTAATTCAAATGATAGCCACTCTTGGTATCTCATTTTACTCGGATATTGCGGGATAAAAATTAATCTTGACATTTTAGTTCCTTTCTAAATTAATGGAATACCTTTCTTTTTCCAACTATAAATACCATATATATTTGTTAATAAAATAACTATACTTTGAATTGCTAAAAAATATAAACCTTTTTCAATTCCATAAAAAATCCATAAAAGCTGACCTATAATTGAAATTGGATTAGTTAATCCTTTAGGAAACATTGCTAACACTACACTAGATAAAACAAAAAATGTTGCTAATATTTCCAAATAATTCAATTTAAACTCCTAGAATAACCATTTAGTTCTACCCTCAAACAAAATATATTTCTTTTCATATTTCCATAAGCTAGATTGTGAAGGATATATTTTATCTAAAACTCTTTCTTTTTCATTACACATTTTAACTTCATGTATATATGGAGTATTCATATTAGTAGTATAAAAAATTATATCCAATCCTTGTCTTGCATATAATTCACCAGTTGCACCTTTAGATCTATGAAGAGGATGTGACTCTGTTGAAGGGTCAGGATAATAAAAAACATTCTCCATATTTAATAATTGAGGTGGAACTTCATTTAAAAAAAATAAAGATTTAACAACAGGAAATTCATCTCTTATCTGTGCTGTTTCTTTACATCTTTCTTGTGATTCTGTTTGTCCATATACAATAATTATATTATCTTTAGTTGTTGATAGAATTTCAAAACAAGAAATAATCTCATCATCAGGGTGTGGTGCTACAATTACAATATTTTTCATTTAATCATCCTTTCCTTACATTTTGGGCACTTATTAATTAATATTTTAATATTCTCTTCTGAATCTACATAACCTTCTTTTATTAAACTATATTCTTCCATTTCACTTTTATGATTATAACCTCTATTCATCATTTCTAAAGCTAATTCATCATGCCTATTTTTAATATTATGCATTTCAACTAATCCTTTATTAATATAACCTTTCATAGAAATTCCTTTTTTAATACTACCTAAAAACATATGATGCTCAAAATGCTCCCCTCTCAGATGTTTACTACATAACAATTCAGGATTCACATTCCACTGTCTCATAATTATTCTCCTTTAGTATATGTTCCTTTTATTAAGTTTAGCTTCCCATACTATATATATTAATTATTAGAAAAGAAATTTATTTAAATTTAATAAAGGAGTAAATAATGGAACCAATTAGTAATATTAGAACAGTTCATTCAGGATGTGGAATTTTTAAACCTACATCCCAAGAATTTAACAATCTTGAAAAAGATGATTATGTAAAAGTTTTAGATAATAATGAAAGATTCTGGTGTGAAATTATTTCTAAAAATGAAAATAAATTAATAGTAAGAGTTGATAATGATTTAATTGAATTTCATGAATTTAAATTTAATGATATTATTGAAATTGAAAGAGATGATATTATAGGAATATTAAAAAAAGGAGATTAACAAATGGAATACAAAGTTGAAGTAGAATTTTTGAATGGAGAAAAAATTGTTGTTGATAATATGGAAAATTTCATACTTGGTGGTGATACAATTATAATAACAGATAATAATTTTAATAAAGAATATCCTTCACCAAAATCCATCAAAAAAATAACAATAACTTAACATCACAATAAAGGAGATTCAAACAATGAACGAAAGAATTGAAAAGTTGAAAATTGAAGTGAAACCTTCTGATATTGCAAAGACAATAAAAAGGATGACACAAGCTTTACCTGGGGAGTCCATAGCAGTTGGGCTTCAAGCAATATTTACAACTCAGCTCAAAGAAACATACGAAAAAGAGTATCATGTAACGATCGGAATAAACGAGGACGCAACAATAAATAATCTTCGTGATTCAATGAATAAAATAGATAAGAAGTAAATTAAAAGGGGTCTTAATTGACCCTTTTAATTTATTTTTTTATTAATTTAACTGAATAATTTCCACCATTTTCAACCCAATTTCCGCAATAAAAAACTGTTGCATCAAAGCCAGCTCTTCTTGCTCTCCATGCATAAAAATTTGCACCCATTTTAGTCATAAATGTTTTAGAAACCATAGGATCAAACGTACTCATAAATATTCTCCTTAAACTATTTTACAAGGAATAATCGCATCTTCATCAAATGTATAAACTGAACAAAGTCTATGATAACCGTCAGCGATTATAACTTTATTAGATTCTCTAACTAATAAATAGGGCTAAGTTCTTCACCTTTTTTTATTAATTTTATATTCTTTTTACATGTGAATTACTAATACCTAATAAACTAAGACCAGATGCTCTAAAAATATCTTTAGCTTTAAATCCTTCAATATCAACTAATTTTAAATTATTTACAATCGCTGATGCTTTATTGTAAGTATGAGTTAACATTAGATAATTTGTAGCTGCTGGATAATCATGTTCTTCTGGATTATTTTTCTCCATTATTTTAATCTAGGTTGTTTCCGATCGCCATCCCAATTTTCACCTTGTTTTGGAGGTTGAGCACATAAGTGATAACAAATAACGCTTGGTAATAAACGTCTTTGACTTCTAGGCCATCCATCACAAAACATCACATCATCATGAGCAGCAGTTCCTAAAGAATATGGATAAGAATGTTGGCATGAAGAATGCCACAATTGAAAATAACCTATTGGGCAATACCCTCTCAATTTATCAATATATCTTGTTTCAATTCTTGAATTAACTTGTGATGTTAATAAACAACTATGTTGAAATTGTGGATCTGAAAAAACTAGTTCTTTAAGTTTATCTAAACCAACTACATTAACTCTATCTGCCCCATATAAACAATCAGTATCTAAATGTGTATGATTAAATAACATAGTTCTAAAATTAGTTGGTAATATTATATCTGCATCTAAATGTAATCTCCAACCATGATATTGAAATCTATCCATTCCTGCGTTAATAGCTGCACCCTTATTAAACAATCTACCATTCTTTTGAAATAAATCAGTTTGTACACAAGTTGCTCCATATTTTTTAGCAACTCCTTGAGTAGCTTTATCTGTATGGTTTGTCACTACAACAAAATGATCAAAAAAAGAATGATTAATTCTCAAAGTTTCATCAAGAAAATCATCAAAACCTACACATGCTGTTACAGCCTCAAGTCTTAAATGTTCTGAATTATTTTCTGGTGATCTTACTTGTTCATATTCTTGCATTTATTTTAAAGCCTCATTTCACAGTTTTGGATGTTCGTTGGTTAGAGTTATTCAAATATCCCTTTATATTTCCTTCTTTTAATTTCTGCAGATATTTCACCACGTAATTTTGGTATACCTGGATTATTCCTAGAAGAGATCTTTCCAACACGAAAAGATGTACCAACAAGATAATTCATTACAATCAATAATTTATAATCAGTAGTTGATTGAATAGATCCTAAATATCCTTTTAATTGTGAAAGACACCAACCAGGTTTATTAATCCAATTCCCAATTAATGATTGTCTAACTTTTTGCCATTTTGGGTCTTTGACTAAATCCCTGGTTGGTGGGTGATTCATATATTTAATCCTCTCTATTTTCTAACTAATACATCTCTTGGAAATATTCCTTCTCTTTCATTTTCATTATTAGTAAACCAAATACATTTAAGTTTGTCATCAGAAATTTCTAAAACTGTCATATATGGACCACCAGATTTTAATTGCACAACTGAACCAACTTTAACCGTGTCCATTATTACTCCCTTGTATTACATAGAATCTTTTAGTTTATTTCTATATTCTGAAGTACTAATACTAGGTTTATGAACTGAATCAAAAGGTAATATACACTCATTTTTTAATGCATTATAAAACCAAGCACAAGTAATTGTTTTACTATCAATATTAACTTTTATTACAGTCATTAATGGACCACCAGACTTCAATTGTACTACTGTACCAATTTTTTCATCTTCCATAATTAACTCCTTTACATGCTTAATCAAATCTGTTTCTGGATCATATTTCCATTTTCTATTTTTATTAATTTCTAATTTCTCTATACAACCTTCATATAATTGTTCCATAGTAAAACCAGACATCCTAGCTGAATCAATTAATAAAAGAAACGCATCACAATACTCTATTAGGTCATTTGGTTCTTGTATAATTTCATCAACTTCTTCTTTTAAATGTCTAAGAGACCCAATAGGATTAGTTCTTTTCCCAAATACACTATCACTCCAATCAGCAGTTATATTTTGTAAATGTTGAAACTCTGTCATAAAATACTCTTTTCTATTTCAGATGGGATTTGTACAACTTCTTTCTTTTCAACTTTCTTAAACTCTTTTTCATAATCATCTTCAAAATTAGTACCACTACATTTTCCTTCTTCATCAAATTCTAAAATAAAAGAATCACCAATAAACATATTTTCACTTAATCCAGTATTAACAAAATTCATTAATTCATGTGCTAAATTTATTAAGAAAGATGTAGGTAATTCATCATTCATTGATAAACTAAAATCTTCGCCATCCCAAAAAATTGAAAATTCAAAACAATTAAATAATTCATCATCATAATCAAATTTATCAGATTCATCAAAACATTCTAAATCCATACAAAATTTTTCTACTAATTCAAATACTTCTTTACTCTTCATTTTTATTGTCCTTTATTAAATGTGAGGAACCATTGCCATAATACCAGCATATTCAATACGGCAGGACGTATGATTCATAAAATCTCCCATCGCGTTCTGGCAAAAAAGCTTGTCCAGGTATAATGATATAATAACTCCTTCTACACAATTTTTCTTTTTAGAATTATAATGAAGTTGTATTGATTCAGAAAGAATACCAGTAATATTTCTAGCCTGTTGAATATTATTTGAAATCATTCCAGCATCTTCACATGCTTCAATTACATCATTAACAACCATATCTAAATCAGATAAATCTTCATCACAAATCATACCAATCCAAAGAGGCCAACCATTAATGATATTATATTTCCTAACAATCAATGGACTATAATGTTTAGAAATTAAATTTGTATTAGTAGTATCATCATTGAATCCCATTCTATTCCCGTCTAATTGTCTTGACTCAATCAATGCCTTTGCTAAAGATTTTACATTTTTTTTATTTTCAACAAACTCAACTTTCCCGTTCATTACATTCTCCTTTTCATTTTTAACAATAGTTTCATTAATTCTCTCACAGCACATAGATTCCCTCACTTTTTTTAATGGTTTGTCTGCTTTACAAAATCCTGTAGCATCACAAGAAGGATCTATTTCACACAAATTTTCTTCTTTTTTATAATACCCAAAATCATTCTTCATTTCAACTCCTATTTTTTATTTAAATATTTGTTCTTTATTAATAATTTAGTTTCCTAAAGCAAATTCAAAAAATTCATCAATTGAATCAAAAAATTTAGTTGTATGAAATGATAACCAAGGATCACTTCTAAACTTTTTAGTAGAATCTATCACATATACAGGAAGTCCATTCTCATAAGAAAATGATATTTCAATTGTTGTTCCAAAAGTACTACCTATTGTGATCTGAGCCAATAGAGCATCACAAGATAAAATTAATTTTTTATCTCTCCTGACTATAAATGTATCAAGTCCATTTATACCTATCTTTTCTAAAATTTGGGATCTAGTAATAGTCATAGGATCTACTAAGTCCATCATATGACCATATTGTTTTTTACAATATTCTCTATATTCTGTTTCACCTGACCATCCTGCCAAATAAACTCTAAGTCTCAAATCTTCTTTTATCACTTATTCACTCTCCTTTATATAAATTCATCATTTATTTCACAACCACAATAACCAGCACAATCAGGACAAGTTTCTAACCCACATGAAGAACAACAATAAACCCAATCATCATTAATATTATGATTATGGCATTTTGGACATTCTTTATTATCTTCCATAATTAACCCTTATTATTTCTTTTCAGTTTCTTTATTTTTTTCGTTTTCTTTAATGGCTTTAGCATCAGCTTCATTTTTATCAGCTACAGCTTTTTGTAATTCATTTTGTGTTAATTGAAATTCCATCTGAAGATTCTTAATATGTTCTTGTAAATAAGTAACTTTTAAATCTTCAACTTGACCTGCAAAAGCAGTAACAGACATAAACATAACGGATACAATAATAACGGACATAATCTTCTTCATTTTTAATTCTCCTTTTTTAGTTTAAATAATAATATATTTCTTTTTAATACTTTTATTTGTTCCATTATAGAATAAAGACATCCAAAATTTAAAATTAACTTTATATCTTTTTATTTCTCTTTTTATAAGTATTTCATCATCAAATAAAGATACAATTTAAAAGTCAAATAATCTTAGTATTGGATTACATATAACTTTAAGAAGTGATCTATGATTTATTATCATATTATTATCTTTATCATAAATAATACCTAATTTTAAAAGGTCTTTCATAAATCATCCTTATCATCCTTATAAACTAATTCAAAATTTTCAATATTTTCACATAATTCATCTAATGTTATATCACACCTATTACATTTAGAACTATTTTCTTCCCATGAAATAATTCTTAAATTACAAATATGTCCAATAATATAAGGAGAAATATTATTAATAAATCCAGTTATGACACTATAATTATGATCTATTTGTTCTGCTCCTTCTTTTCCAGTAGGACCTATATTTTTTAAATTTTCTTCAGTAAAATATTTTTTAATACTTAGCCTTGTAAAATAGTCAACTTTCTTTCTATATTTAGACTGTTCATCAAGTAATTCATAAGGTGTTATTTGACCTAATTTAATTCTAGTATTAATTCTTTTATCTATTGTTTCTTTTGTCTGTATTTGTCCAGTTCCTGCAATTCTTAATTTTTCTCGATATTCTTCAGTAAATATTTTCTTTTTACTTCCTTCTCCAATTTTCTTCAATGTTTCTTTTGAAAAAACTCCAGTTTTTCCTTTACTCCATGGAATAATACCAGTAGGAATTCCTTTACGAGATGAAGGACAACCTTTTTTAGCTATACTTATTTTATATCCATATTTTTTGCCTATATTATCTGTTAACTGTATATTCCTCATAAAATCTCTATGAGTGTTACATTCACTCCATAATTTTTGACAACATAAATTACCATTTTTAAGTTTATAATTTGCTATATTACCACATCCATATGAGCATAACTCACTAGTTTTTATTTCTATACTAGCATTTAATTTTTTTTCTTTTACTACTGGGCATCCATTAGATGAACTTTCACAACATAATTTTCCAGATAATAAAATATATGAGGCTTTTTTATTACAACCAAATTGACATGTTTCATCAGTTTTTATTTCTATAGATTTTCTATGTTTACTTCCTGTATGACTTTTGCTACGTTTTTCTATTGTAGATATTGATAATTTTACACCTTTTGAATTATGACCATTTATAAATACCTTTCCTAATTTTGTCATCAAACCACAACCACATTTACATAAAATAGAAATTTCATTTTTTACTTTGTGTCCTTGTATATAATTAATTTTTTTATAATGTATTGGTATTTCTTGATTACAACCGCATTTACATAATCTCATCTTAAAAAATTTACTCCTTATCTTATAACTTAACTCTTAAACCTCTATTCCAGCCATAAATATCAGTCATTATTTTTTTATCCCAATATCTAATTTTAACATTAGCTTCATTAAACATTTCTTCTGTAATTTTAGCATGTTCAAGCCAAATATCAGGAGTTAAATTACACCACATTTTATGTAAAACCACTTCTTTTATTCCACTTTGAATTATTCCGAAACAACAATCACAACATGGCATTCCTAACGTATATATTGTAGATCCTTTAATTGAGATTCCATTTTTTGCAGCACTATAAATAGCATTTCTTTCAGAATGACTAAAAAATTTATATTTTAATGGACGTTCTTGTCTCTCTATAACATTATCATTAATACCTCTTGGAAAACTATTATAACCTGTACTTAGTATAGTATTTTCATCATCAATAATTATAGACCCAATTTTAGTAGATTCATCTTTACTTTTCATAGCAATAACATAACACATCGTAAAAAAATATGTATCCCAATCTGTAATCATATAATTCTCCTTTTTACTTTTTAATTCCACAAAAACATATATCACAATGATTAGTATCTACCTTAATACTCCATTCAAAAAAATCTAAAAATTCATCAATATCTTCATATGTTATATTATGGTAATAATCACCCCAAGCTTTAATTGATAATGGGCTATCAATTATACTAGTTCTTGTAGTACCATGTTCAGGTCTTCCTGTTGTTGCGCATGTAAACAAAAATAATCCATTAGTTTTTAACATTCTTATAATATTTTTAATCGAATCTTTAAAATGAGGATCATGTTCAAAACATTCAGTTGAAATTATTGTATCATATGTTTTATCTGGAGAATTAAATTCATGGCATTTAGAAACAATATCTACATTCTTTCCTTCTCCAACATCAATTCCAGTATAACTACAATTTTCAAATAAATATCTATTAGATCCATTTATATCAAGACTTCCAACATCAAGAACTTTTACATCTCTAAAGTATAATGGATATAAAGATTTAATTTTTTTACAATATTCAATTTGTTCAATATGTGCCATTTTAGCTCCTTATTATAAAATAAGATCAGGCCATCCATGAAATCCAAATGTTTTCATTTGACCAGGATGATTATGTTCAAAGCTAAATTTATCTGCTATTTCTTCTGTTGCAAATTTAAAACCTTTATCTTTTAATGTTTGTCCATATAATCTGCATATAGTGTGATCTTCTGGATGTACTTGATTATATTCTTCTTTAGATAATTCTTCCAATAATTTTTTTGATCTTAAACTAAATCCACCATTACCTACATTAAGATTATCTGTATACCACCATTTTGCACCAATATAATCAAAATCTAAAAATTCATTAACCCATGATTTTGGATGTAATATATAACCATCAAATTGAATTATTAAAACAAAATCTGTATTAATATAATTATTTAATTTTTTAAATATAAATTCACTATACTCTTCTTTAGACCTAATTTTATCAATGTTAATATTTCTAAATGGACCTTCAATGTTAATATCACTAAAGAATATCATATCTCCAAATTTAATATCTTTAATAGATTTATAAAAAGCATTTCTAGCTTTCTCATAATTGATACAATCGACACATATGATAGATATATTTAGAAGTTCTAACATTGATGGTTAATCTCCAATATTATTTTATTTATATAAAGGACTTCCATTTTTAGATCTATAACCACCACATACAATGATAACTAAATCATAAATTGTTCCAACCATAAAAAGACCGCCAGTTATTAAGAATAAAATACCAGTAAATATTTTACCAGTATAAATTCTATGTATTCCTGCTACACCAACAAATCCTAATACACATAAAACTAATGTAACTAAAAAACTTTTTTCACTAACTCCAGTATACGGTTCCAATTTTATTTCTCCTTTATTTCGTTAGTCCATCTATTATTTTCATCTTTAACTTCTACTTTTAAAAATTTAGGATCCATCATTTTTTCAACTTTTTCTTCTATCGTTTCTTTGGTTGTAAATTCAAATGTTTTTCTTGAAATAAAAGCTTTAAATTTTTTAGTTTCAGTCATTCTTCTAAATGCAATTATTTTATTTTGATGTTGTGATCTCTCTTCTGTACATTCAGCAACAGCACCAGATTCTATATGTGTTATCCTACATGCTGAATCTGTAACATTCCTATGCTGACCACCAGAACCAGATGCTCTAAAAAAATCAATTCTTAAATCTTTTTTTGTAACACTGAACATCAATTCTTTTTCACTCATAATTATAATCCTAACCCATTATCAAAAGATAAAGCTATTGTCCATTTTAAAAATATTAAATTTAAATTAGCATAATTTCTATAATCATTACAACCAGTATTGAATATAATTAATATATTTGGAACTTCTATAGTATGTGACATTGTATTTATAGAAAGAAAAAGTTTTCTGTAAATTTTTAAACTTTTATGGAAGAGATGTTTAGGATATATAAATTTTGGATAGATATCTTCTTGACGTACAAAGATAATTTTAAAAAATAACCAATTGAATAGCATTTTATTGTTATGTTGATAAATACATGGAAGTAAAAATAAAATACGAATATTAAACCAAAATTCAATTCTTTCCATTAATCGTCACCCATAAATTCATTGTATCCATCATCAAAACCAGCACAGTATATTTCATTAATTAAATGTTTAATCATTCTAAAATTCTCAATACCAATCATTGTTAATACTTCTCTTTCTATTTCAATAATATCTCTAGGATCATCTTCAAGTGTATAATCTACGAGATAAGCCATGTTGTGCCACCTGTATTTATATGAATCCGACCTTTTGAATTTTTTATTCTTTTAAATGTTTTAATTGTATTTTCCGCTCCACCAGTTCTCGAAACTTTACATAATGAAACTAATATATCAGAATCTCTTGCTATTAAATCATTTCTCATATAATTAATTTCTCTATATGCTGCTCTTGAATTAACCTTTAATAAATCTTTATTTAATTTAGATTCATCTGGTTTATGTATAATCATTGAATCTAAAAATTCTTGACCATAATCTTCTAATGCTATTTCTTCTGAAAATTTATCACCGCCTTTTCTACAGAAACCACTAACAAATATTACATTGTTAAATCCCCCGAGAATAAGGATTAACTCTTTTAAATATTTTCTGAGTATTTCCTTATCCTCGGGTGAGTTTCTTTCTCTTGAACCTATTACACCAATTCTAGTTTTGACTGACATAGTTAAATTTAAGCAGCTTCCTTATTATCACCACCTTTTTCTTTTTTTGGTTTTTCTGCATCTCGTTTTTCTTTAATTTCACTTACTTCAAATCTTACATCCTGTGCAAGAGCTTTTACATCCTGCATTACCTTCCTAATTCTTGCTCCAGCAAGACCATTCCCTTTTTCAAACTTTTCAACATCTTCTTTGAATTCATCAGTTTCAAGCAACTTCTTAAGATCTTCAATCTTTTGCATTTTTACTTCTCCTTTTTAATTGGTTGTTGTCAGTCAAATCAACTAAAATTGTTTGTATCATTTATTCTTTAATTTTATAAAACTCTTTTAATTCTTTTATATCATCTTCAGTCCATTTACATTTCTTTTCAAGATTAATAATAAACATTTTAATTGTATCTTGTATCATTTTTGTAAAATCTTCATTTTTAAATTTTTCTATTTTTTCAGGAGCTTCTGTATTCATCTTAATTAAAGAATCTAATTCTATTTTATTAAGTTTTTTCATAAACTTATATTTTTGTAAATCATTTAACATTTTTTTAACAATTTTATTTTCCATTATGCAAACTCCCTATATCCAGTATAAAGGTCTTCAGCTTTAATATTATATAATTTTTCTAATATATCTAATACCATTTTTTTACTAAATCCCAAAAGTGGAGCCTCAATTATTATTGGTTTGTTAAATGCAATTTTAAATACATTATTTAATTGCCCAATATAATGTTGCATACAATCTGGGAACTTTCCATAATAATCGTCCATATCACATCCAATTTGTACTTTACTAGCCCCAATACTTTCGGCTATGCCAGCAGCTAAAGATAACATGATGCTATTTCTTGCTGGCACATTTGATTGATGTACATTTTCATATAAACCTTTTTCGCCAGTGGTAAGACCTGACTTTACATCATATCCAGATAATGTAATTTTCTTATATTGTATGTTATTATCTCCACAATACTTCACAGCATATGCTAGTTCTTCTACATGAAGCTGACCATAATCTATAAGTACTGCTGTAACATCATAATTCAAAGCTTCTGCAAATTTCAATAATAATGTAGAATCTGACCCTCCTGAAAAAAGAATCGCAACCTTCTCCTTATTCACAACAACTGGTTCACTCATTTTACTTCTCCTTTTCGTTGATTTTAAAAGTAAATTTTTTAAATCTACTTTTCCTTTTATATTTGTTCTCAATTTGGTATAAGATATCCTAAAGGAAACTTGAGTTTGTATAACCTCCTATACGTTTTTTATATTGTTATTTGTTCTTATTATTATTGATGGAATCTTTAAGTTTTTACTTAGCTGCTATATATATTAATTATTAGAAATATAAATTTATTAATTTTATAAATGAGACCATAAATGAATCGTATATCAAAATCTAAAAAAGCTTTAAAAGAAATCATTACTAATATTGAAGGTTGGATAAAACATTGTGATTCAGCAAAAGAAGAAGGAACTGCCTTAATGCTTCAAGGAATTAAAGGTCTTGCAAATCGAGGTTTAAAAAATTAAGGATTCTCAAAGCATCTATATATATTAATTACTAAGGAAATAAATTTGGTTAAATAATTTGTAGGACCCAATAGTGGGAGTAGTATAATCTTATTAAAAGGAGAGGAAAATCATGAGTGAAGAAAACAAAGTAAAAGAACCGAGAACAAGAAATGAGAACATCGTGTTAATCGGAACCGGTGCAATCCTTGTTGGTGGCGTGATGTTCTACGTTGGGTATAGCATCGGGTCCAACGATACTTCATTGCCGGCAACTCAGTCCGCCGGAGAAGCAAGTCTCTACACCAGGTTCTAAAAAACAAATTAAAAAAATTAACAAATTAATGGGGACTGTAAGTTCCCATTTTTTTAGATAAAATTTTTTTCTTTAAATTAAAGTTTTCTTTGATCTACTATATATATTAATTATTAGAAGAAATATATTTTAATCAAAGGAGATAATTATATGAAAGTATTAGAAATTAATATTCCAGGTGATCCATGTTCCCCAAGATATATGGATGTAAAGAATAGACATAAAATTCCAAAAGAAATGTTACAAGCTGGTATCGCAGTAGAAGAAAAAGAAGTAACAAAAGAGGAATATAAATTATTAAATATTATGACAGGATTTGTTACAAAAGAAGAAATGGATCAAAGCATTAAAAATGAACAACCTAAACAAAAATCTAAATCTAAATCTGATTTAAAAATGTTTTTACTTTATTGGAATGATTCAAGTATACCAGAAAGAGTTTTAGCTACTGATATAAATGACGCGTTCTTTTATAAAAGTACTCATCATAGCTTTACTACTCCAAGAGATCCAGATGATTTAGATTCATGGGAAGAGGTTCCTGATTCTACACCCAAAGAAAAACTCGAAAATATTAATGAAGTTTTAAATGAATTATTAGAAGGACTCTATATGGCATCATTTGATTCACAAGAAGAAAGAGTAATTAGAACCAGTATTGAAAAATTTAAAATTAAATATGAGGGTTGGAAAAGAGGAGAAACAAATGGAATATATGACCCTAATAGAATGGGTTATGGTATGGAGTTTATATTTAAAAATTACAACTGCATTGATGAAGGTTGTACTGGCCTAAAGAAAAGGATTATAGCAAAGAATCCATTGTCTCCAAGACTTACTGAATATGTGAAGACTGGTTTCACAGCATTAAATATTATTAGAAAAATGGCAGGAGTTAGAATCTAGTAATTTTAAGGGGGAATACATTCCCCTTTTTTAGATAAAATTAATTAGAACAAATACCTATAATTAAATCCAAGTTTATGGAGTTAAATTATGGGTCCTAAAAAAATAAGAGAAGCGATTTCACAAATACAAGAAATAAAAATTAACTATGATGATATACTTGAATTAAGTTCTTTATTATCAAAAGCATTAAAAGTAAAACCTAATATAATTGAAAAAGAACTTATTAAATCCATATATAAAGTAAAGCTAATAAATTTTGAAGAAATAGTGAATAATATAATTGATTAAAAGGAGATGAATTATGAAATTAACAGACCTAAAAGTATGTGCAAATTGTGAAGATGTTCATACAGAATTTATTTGCCCGGTATGTGCAAGTGAACATTTTACATATTTACAAAATACAACTGGAAAAGTTGGGGAGTTAGAAAATATCGAAGTTAAAATTAATAATTCATTAGTCAAATTTTTAAGTAAAAATCCAGTTATAGAATTTTATGGAAGAGCTAAATCTCATAGAATTAAAAATGAAATTATAGATATTCGTTAATATAAAAAAATAAATCGTCTTTATGAGATTTATTTTTTTTTGGTTAAATATCTGGTATTTGACTTAATCTCAAATCATATTCATCAACTATTTTATCATTCCTAATTCTTAAAAATGTTGGCATAATTAAAGATACCGATTTCTTTTTTCCTTTATAAATAAACTTACCTTTTTCAAATATATAAGAATCTTGATTTTGTATATGGAAATCTCTATACTGAATCTCAATAATGATATTCGGATGTATAAAGAAACCCCCATTTCTATTTTTAATCTCCCCTAAATTTTTTTGTTTATAATAATTAAAAAAAGAAATTCTTTCATTATGAGTAAAACCAGAACCTACATTGCTAGTTAAAACAAATTCATTTTTTCCTATCATAAATGCTGGTATAACAAATGCTATTTGATTTCTATTCCATGAAATCATATTCTCTCTACCCACTCCAATTAATACACAATCTACACTTCTAAAAGGTTTTACTTTATAGTTTCCTTTATGAGTTCTAACCACAATTCCATCTATATAATTTTTATCAATTGACTCTTTATATAACTTTTCAAATTTATCAAGTCCATTTTTCTCAATTTTTGGAAAATGTATAAAATCAAATTTCTTATTCCAAAAATTTTCTTTAAAAAATTTATAAGAAAATGAAAAATAAGTATTTCTTTTTCCATTAAGATAAAATACATCATATAAAAAATGATGTATCAATTTTTTATTTTTTTCTAAACGTGATGTTTTAATAACTGACATGCTTTCATTAAATCTTAAAACTTTTCCATTAGATATTCCTACTAATTCTCCTATTAAAACACAACTTTTAATTCCTAATAAATTTAAAATATTTTCATATTCATCTAATACCGGAAGATTATCAATTTTAATTCCAGTTGTTGTAATAAAGTATGGTTTAATTTCTTCATCATAAACCATAGCTCCAAGCATTCCATCAATCTTTTCTTCATAATATGAATCATGAATATTAGAAAAAACTCTAATAAATTCTTCATATGGTAATTCTTTAAAATTTGTTATTTTTTTCCATTCGGATGCTATATTATTCATATCTCTCCTATTTTAAATAATTTTTATAATAGCATCTTCCTTTCTAAAATTTCTTAATTTTTCAATTGGAACTTCCATACATTTAAGACCAATTACACTAAGACTATATAATGTAATATAACCACCTTTGTCTTTATTAGAAGCCAAGTCTAAATTAGGAATTCCACTTTCTCTTCTTTTATGTTCAACTGTGTATTTTTTAATTAAATCAGATTTAAGAAGAATATCTTTCAACATAATTTTTGCATAATCTATTTTCAATTTTCTTTTATATTTACAAATAATATGAAATGAAGACTTACCTGTAAATCTTATAGATATATCATTTATAAATTTTGCATTTTCTTTAATATAATAATATACATCATTAACTGCTTCTTTTGCTAATTTAAAATCATTTGTATCAATATCAATTATTCCAAAAGATTCTGAATTTGTCATAGTTGAATGTATAGATATAGTTCTTCCTGTAATAATATTATTATAATTCTCAGGATTTAATCTAATAAATAATCCTTCTTTTTTCCTAAGAACTACTGGTGTATTTTTATCAACCATAATAAAAAACATTAAATCACGAAATCTAGTTTCTCTTAATAATTTAGATTTAACAGATTGATAATACTCCCAATTATCTATTTCTTTTAATCCATTTGGATAAAATTCATTTTGAATTATTATTGTATCTGGATGTTGAGGATATGCCATATTATTTCTCCAGATTTTCTTTAATTAATTCTTCAATTTCATTAGATACATCTTTATATTCAGTTTTTAAAATTCTAACCATAGCAGACCAAACCCAACTTCCATCTGAATCATAACTAGATTCTCCGACTAATTGATAAACTCTACCTGATTTTGTTATACCTTGTAGTGTTTTTGGATTAAAACTTTGTATTGGTGTACTAACCCTTCCTTCTCGATCATCTATATTATAACCAACAAAATATCTTTCACCAATTGTTGTTTCCATTATAGACCATCTTATTAAAGTTATCATTGGTTGATAAGAAACATCAGGCGTTGCCCATATCCCACCAAATATAAATTCTTTTAAATCCATTTTATTTCTCCTTTATTAATTCTTCAAACTTTTCTATAAATTCATTCATATCTAAATTATCATAACAAGGGCTAAAACCACCTCTAATAGTAAATCTACATGGATTATGACCATGACTAAAACATGGTGCACATTCTTTTTTACAATCTATCCATTTACAAATATTTTTATCATATGTATCTAATCTTATTTTTCCAGGGAATGACCCATATATTCCAATATTTTTTACATCTAAAGAATTAGCAATATGAACAATAGAACTGTCAGTTGCAATTGCTATTTCAGCCATTGATGTTAAAGCAATTGAATGGTCAATATCAGATGAACAAGGTGCAAAATTAAATGCTTTATTTGGATTATTTAATAACTTAATAAAGTTATCAATATATGTTTTTTGATTGGGTGAATCAGTTATAATAATATCATAACCTTTATCAATAACATAATCAGCTATTTTTTTCCATACATTAAGACTAGGTGTTCTAATAGGTGATGATGCTCTAAGCTGCATTAATACAAATGGAGTTCCATCAATTTTAAAATTTTGTTTTAATATAGCTTTACAATATTCAACTAATTTTAATTTAGGTTCTTGTTTTGGTTTTAATAAATTATCTTCTAAATTTAAACCAATCCATTTAGTAAATAATTTATAACAATTTTCAGTTTCTGCTTCTTTACATCTTTCAATTACACCTTCAAATAAAATATGATAATCAGATCTAATCAATTCATTCATACTAAAAGGTAAAACTAATAATTCATCAATACATTTCCAAGTTTCTACCATAGACTTATATTGTGGCCCACATGCAAATTTAATTTTGCATGATGGATATTTTTCTTTAATATAATTTAGATTGGGTTGTATAAATAATAAATCACCTAAACCACCAGTCCTCCAAACTAAAATAGTTTTATTACTTAAATCTTGTCCGAAGTAAGGTTTATATAAATTTTTGAATTGTATATTAGCAGGTTTTAAAATTTTAGTATTTGTATAATGATTAAAAGCTATTTGTTTATACATAGCAACACTAGTTACATATCTTTCTTTCTTCTTTAAAGATTGTGGTTTAAAATTATTTTGCATAAATGTTATATTTTGTATACATTCTGAGATAACTATTGTTGGAGGAAATTGTTTTAATTCTTCTATTGTTTCAAAAATTACAAAATTTTCAATTACTAAACCAAAATCTTTAATCTCATTTGTGGTCAATCCAATTTGGTCTTTAATCTGTTCAATATTCATTTACTATATCCTTTCATTTATAGTTTGAGTTTCCTCTTCTTCGTATGATATAAGTGGTTTATCAATATTAAAAACTTGATAAATTGTTTTTTTCATTTCTACTGGAACCATTAATTCTGCTTCAGCAAAAGTTGTGATCCATTTATATTCAGAATGTTCGTGAGATAATTCAACTTCTTGATTCTTATTTTTTAACTTGCATAAATAGTTATATTGTGTTGATTTTCTTTTTCCTTCATCTGCAATATACTCATACTTATTAATATAACTTACAATTTCAACATCTAAATTTGTTTCTTCTTTTACTTCCCTTTTAAGACATTGATTTATTGATTCTTTCCCTTCACATTTACCTCTAGGAAATTCCCATACGTGAGGCCATCGGTCGCTAGGTGCCCTTCTAATTAATAATAAAAGATTATTTCCTTTTTCATCTTGTTTAATTATTACAGCTCCAGATACATCAACGTATCTTTCAACTAAATCTTCATCATGATTTAAAAAAGATTCTAGATATTTTTTTAATATTTTATTTTTAAGAATTCGACTTTTCATAAATGAATATCTCCAGTGGAGCTCTAGCCTCTAAAGTCATAGGATTGGTAAACTTCATAAAATTAAATATAATATTTGATAAACCATTAATAAATTGAAAATCTTGATCTTCTTTTAATATTATATCTTTAAACCTAATTATAATTTCATTTTTGTTTAAAATCTTTTCTGGAACTTCTATTGCCATTGTTTTATTTTTTGATTGAATATCTTCATATGAAATATAAACAATATATCTATTTCTACAAACCAACCCATTATTATCCGGATATTTTATATTCAATTAAACCTCCTTAAATTATGTAGTGCTGTAAACATAAATTTCTAAAACTTGTCTTTCTTCTAATTTAACATATTCAACTTTAATCAATAAATCTTGACCATTATTAACAATTTCATAATGATCACCATATGTTAATTCCCCAAATTGGCCATTTAACTCAACCATATCTTCACTTACAATAATCTCAGGTAATGTTATTAAAATATCAGAAGTAGAGTCTGCTTCATCAGATGTAACAATATGATAGTATCTATTTTTAAAAGCATACATCTGTGAGGTTACAATATTTTCAGAAGTTGAATCTCCTAATACCGTATTAATTACAACCTTCTCAGATTCAACTTCAGTATTAGGATTAACTGTATAACAAGAACCAGATTTAATATTTATCTTAATATCATTTAAACCATAATCAGCATTTAAAATTAAAAATGAAGGCAATTCCACCTGGCATTCAACAGTAAAACCAAGTCTCCAATCAGCCATTTTATCAATCCCACCATATCTAGCAGAGTTATCTACCATATTCATTAATTTAAAAATTGGTCTAGTATTTGTAGGAAAAACTTTTTCAGTTTTATTTGTGGTATTTATTAACTTATCACTTACTCCAGTTGAATCCCAATCTAATATATATGACTGCCCAGTATATTCATTTTGATATTGATAAAGATATAGGTCAGATGGGATTGTAATAAATGAATTAAACCAGAAGGGATATATAGGTCTTTCAAATCCTCCAAATTGTTGTATCAACATCATTCGTAAATCACAATATTCATAAAAACTTGATAAAAGAGCTAGAAATTCAATATCCATTTTAAGTCGTGTAAAACCAGCTGATACTGTAACATTATCATCTTTATAAATTGGTTCATAAAGTCTCATATTTAAACCTGGTGCTAATGTTGGAAATCTCCATAATTGATGTGCTGATGAATTAGCATCATCTAAATTAAAATCTCCAGATGGATTAAGTATGAGTGCTGGAAGTTGAGGCATATTTATTTCTCTACCGAATTTTTCTGCTTGATTTATTTCAAAAATTGCCTTATCATATGTACCTAAAACTTGATATACAAATCTAGGATATAAATAATCTCCAAAGTAGCTTAATGTATTTTTATAAAAATCACCAATCACATTGTTAATATAATGATAACTCCAACATGTTATATCAGACATTATAGTACTCCTAAATTTTATATTTTCATTTTATTTAACTTATTTTTCTTTCTTGTCTCTAAATTTTTTAGTTGTGATAATGCTTTTTCTTCTAAACTTCGATTAGCTTTTGTCTCACGTTCTTTTTGTTTTGATTCTTCTATTTGTTCTTTTGTCCTTTTTAATTTGGTCTCACGTTCTTTTCTTAATTGCTCAGCTTTTTGCTCTTGAGTTCTATTTAATAAAGTCATAGAATGTTTATTTTTTGTCTTTTCTTTTTCATCATCTGATCTATTTTTATGTCCATCTGATAAATTCTTACTAATTATTAATTTTTGTTCTATAGTTCTATTATTAATTGTTTCACTCTTTTTTTGTTTTATTTCCTCATTTTGCTCTGGTGTTCTATTATTCCTAGTCTCACTTTTATTTTTTTCAATTTCCATTTTTTCATCTTTAGTTTTGTTAAACCATGTTTCTGTTGTTATTATTTTTGTTGCTTCAATTTGTTCTTTAGTTCTGTTATTTCTAGCCTCATTTTTTTTACGTTCTGTTTCTTCTTTTTTCTCTATTGATCTATTTTTATGGGATTCTGATTGTTTATTTTTAGTATTTTTCTTTTCTTCATCTGATTTATTATTTAATGTATTTAAACGTTTAATATTAGATTTTTCTTTTTCCTCATCTGTTCTATTATTTCTAGTATATATTTGTCTTTTTAGAATATCTTCTTTTTCATCATCTGACCTATTAGCTATAATTTCAGATAATTTATTACTTATTTCTATTTTTTTATCTGGATCTCTATTTAATTGATCTTCATATTGTTTCTTTTTAAACTCTAACATTTCTTCTTCAGATTTATTTTTCCATGTTTCTAATTTTTTTCGTTTAGTTTCTTCTTTCTCTTCTAATGTTTTATTAGCCTTAACTTCAGCAATTTTATTTTTAGTTTCTAATGACTCTGGTATTTTTCTAAATGATTCTTTCAACCAGGAATATCTCTTACTTCCATATGTTTTATTATTAGACATTGAAAACGCAGCAAAATTTAATCCTTTATTATTTTTATATATCTTAGCTAATAACTGATGAACTATAAAATGTTCTCTAGCTGTTAATACAACTAAATTTTCTTTTTTATTATTTCCACCTAAACATCTTGGAACAATATGATGTTTCTCAGTATATCCTTCAGGTCTATTAACCTTACGATATTCAACTATTTTATCATATATCTTTTGATAATTCATCTTTAAAACCCTCAACAAATAAAAGTAATAGACGATTTAAGAGTACTTCATACTAAACTAATACCATTGTAAGGTTAAAAAATAAAGTACTCTAAATCGTCTTATTTTAATTATAGCATTAATGCATCCCATGCTTCATCAGATTGATCTTTAATTTCTTCATCAATTTTACCTTCTTTTATACCTCTAATTTTAGTTAAGATCAATTCTTTTGTCATTAAAGATTCTTCAATTCTTAAATAGAAATTAGAATTAGTCATTTTTTTATCAGATTCATTCCATTCATAAAGTGCCTTTAAAACATTTTCTCCTAATTCATCATTTTGGAAATCAGGATTATTAAAATCATAATTATCTTTAAGTTCCATCAAATAAGATAATAAATTATCTCTAAATCTTTCAGGTATTTCTTCAGATACAGATTTAACATATTTATAAATCATAGACTCATTTTTACTAGGAGCCATAACTTTAGGTTGGAATCCCATTAAATAATCTTTAATATCTTTATTAATATCTACTACTTTTTCAATATCAATTTCTTTAAACTTAACACCCAATTCAAATCTAATAAAGTCATTAATTATTTGTTCTTTAGAAAGTTTATTCTCATATGGCAATTTCAATTGACCTTTAGTATAAAAATGTTTATGTATAACATCAACAAATTCTATAGAACCAATAACTTTTTCACAAACCTCTTCAAATGCTTTTGACATTTCATTTTCTTGTATCAAAGTACAATTATATCTTTCTAAAATCATATCATAATTTTTAAAGAAACCCTTTTCTTTAAAAAAGTTAAATCTGGTTAATAATGTCTTTTTAAGAGAATCTTTATTCTTATTTTCTAAGAAACTAAAAGTCAAAACATCAGTAAAACACCTCGCGCCACAATACATTATAGATTTGTTTATAGAAGAACTTTCTTCTTTGTCCGATACCTTGTTCCTAAATAACTTTAAATATGAATTTATTATTAACAGGTCATATGCAATTTCATTATTCAACTCTTGTGACTTATTAAAATCTACTCTATATTTTATAGATGGTAAACCTTGTGGAATACTTCCACCTTTAATATGGGTCTGAAAAATAGTAGAAAATAAAACTTTAGAAAAATACAAAATAGATTTTCTATCATTTTCAATAATACCAGGTAAGAAATCAAAATCAAAAGGTAAATTAATCCCTTCTTTGAATAACTTAATAATTTCATTAATAGGATCTGGTGATAAATATGTAGAATTAATAATATCTTCAAATTTAGATATATCAAACTTTAAAACTTTTTCAACTAAAAGACTTGAGATATTATTTTGTATTTTTTTTATTGGATTATCTAATTCTTTATTAATTTTTTCAAGTTCTGGTATTATAATATTTGAATTTTCTATAAATCTATCTAACTCATTTAATTGGTCATCAAATCCTAATTCTATATTTTCTTCAACTAATTGATTTTCATTTTGAATATTTTTTATAACTTCTACCTCTGGTAATATTTGTAAATTTGTTATTGAACCTATTAAAGTTTTAACACCTTTTTCAGTAAGTTTAGAAATTTGTAAAATCTCAGACATTAAAAAACTAGATTTAAGATCTATTAAAATTTTTATATAATTATCTTGATATTGTTTAATACAAGTTATTAAGCTTCTATAAGTTTGAAAATCAATTATTATTTTTCCAAAATCTGATTCATTATGAATAATTTCAATAACCACACATCTTTCACCCATATTAGATTCTTTTCTGAATTTAAATATTAGATTTCTATCTTGACTATATCTCTTACAAATTTCAAATTTATTTTCTTCATATATTTTATCAATATTTTTAGATGCATAAACTGCTGAATCTAATAAGTCAAAAACATTGCTATAACTAATTAATTGAAGCCTTCTTTTATTATCATTTGAAGTAAAAATAGTTAAGTTTAGATTTGGTGGCGTAAAAGTTTTAAAATCTGTGGTAGAACTAGAAACTTTTAAATCAATTATTGAATTGGTGTTATATTTATAATCCTTATAATTAAACATTGGTAAATTACTCCAAAATACTTCATCATTATTGTAAGCCATTTAAATCTCCTTTGTATTTTTTAGTAATGCCTTTGATTTTGACTTTGTTGTGTTTGCCTTGTCCAAGAAGGAATGGCTTTTTATTCCTTCTTGAAATAAAGAAGGTTGAAATGAAAAATGTTGCCTTTAACAACTTATCTTTTATATAATGTTCTTATTATTTAAATTTGTATCTTAAAGTTTGTTATTTTCAAAAATGATTTTTATTTGATTATTATACAACGAGGAATAAAATATGATAGGATTAATAAAATTTATAGGAGGGATTTTAAAATTTTTAAAGCACAGAAGCCACTATACATTTAAAATAATAATTATTTTAAATATTATTTAAATTCTTATTTATATATTATTAATATTTTTATAATTATTTATGTCCTTTTTATTTCATTTCAACCTTCTTTATTTCAAGAAGGAATAAAAAGCCATTCCTTCTTGGACAAGGCAAACACAACAAAGTAATTCGGGGGGAGGGAGCAATCTGCAAATACTAAAATCATAAAGTATCTGTTCTCAGACTGATCCGCGTCCCCCCACCAAATCATATTCTCGTATATAAAAACATAGTGAATTCAAAGATTAGATTCAAAAATAGAATTAAAAATCATCTGATTAAAAATTCAAATTTATCATCTGTTCCATCTTTAATATTATGTTTTCATATATACATAGAGCTATATGAAGGATTTTACTTTGTTGCTTTCCTTATGTCCTTGATTTTGGTTGATGATGGTTAAAATTCAATTTATATTATGTTCCTATTAAATTTAAAGATTAGATTTAAGAAAAGAGCTAAAAATAATTTTATATGTATATGTTCCTTTAATTTTTATTAGTATCTCATTTGATTTTTAAGAACAAATTATACAATCTCAAGATTAAGGATTCTAAGATCTGCTATATATATTAATTATTAGAAAAGATTTTATTAAAAAATTCAGGAGGTTTTATATGTCATGGTTTAACGATCTTTCAAAACATGATCAGGATATTGTACAAAGTATAATTCTTGATCATGATAGTCCTGACTTTTTGGATGAGTATGTCATATTTCATCCAAATAAAACAGTGACAATGGATGGAAACTTTGAAATTAATTCGTTGAAGTGTATTGTTGAAATAGCAAAATCCATTAATTAAATTTTAAGAATAAACCTGTAGTTTGGGTTTATTTTTTAAAAGGAGAAATTAAATGAGTACAATTATAGATAATGAAAGGTTAAAGAATATTTGTAAAGCAGGACAAGGATCAGAATGCTGTCGTTATATAATAGCTGGAATAGATGGAATTCAATGTGGAAAACATACTTCATTAAAAGAAGTCCTTGATAAAAGAGTATCATCTATGAGTGCTAAAAGTGATAATTGTGAAGGATTGTATAAATAAAAAGGTTGGTATTCAAATCTATAAAAGGAGGTTAAACAATAAGTCTAACAAAGGATTAGACGTTCTGGACGTACTTAAATTCAATTATATATCCTAGTAAAGGGTATATAATAAGTACCCTTAAAACGTCTTATCTTGATTAAAAGGAGAAATTTTATGACGAAAGTGATTACAATGATTTTGAAGACTACATCAGTTATTTGTTTAGGAGGAGTTATTTTATTCCAATTCAGACAGTTGGATACTATAGCTTCACCGTGTTCAATCAATTTGATATCTCCAAAACCACAACCACTTCCTGTTGATGTTAAAGTTGTAATTGAAAAGAAATTGAGATTTGTAGGAGCAAGAGGGGAAGTAGTTCCAAAATTAGCAAAAGCAATAAAAATGGCTTCGCATGAAACAAATATTAATCATAGTATTATTGTAGCTTTAATTTCAACTGAAGACCCAGATTTTAAACCATATGCTAAAAGTAAAAAAGGTTACAAGGGTTTCATGCAAACCCCAACTGCAACTGGTGAATTTTATGATGTTGATGTTTTACATGGAACTAGAATTTTAGAACAGAAATTATTTGAAACAAAAGGAGATTTATTAAAGGCGTTAGCTTTATATAAGGGTGGTAATAATCCAGAAGCAAGAAGAGAAGCATTACAAACATATAAGGTTTACCAGAGAATTAAAAATATTGGTTAAGAGGTATATATGAATGATGATAAAACAATAACTGCTATATGTGTTAGTTGTGATGAACCTAATATTTTACCTGATAAAACAAAAGTATTTGAATGTAGTAAATGTAAATTAGGGCAAACTGTAACCGTTATTCGTAATTGTGGATATTCACATAATAGAAATTATCCAGAAGGATTTTGGAGATAAAATATCATAATTAAATGTGTAGATAAAAATGGGCGTGAAGCAAAAGTTGGAGATATTGTAAGAGTAACTTCTAAACATATACCTGAATATGTTGCTGAATATTTAACTGAATTACATTCAAGTGGTGAATTAATGTTTGCTCGAGATGATGGTCATGGTGTAAAAGTTAGTCTAAATGTTTGGACCGGAGAAGATGAAGAAATTATAAATTATACAAAGGAGTAAATATGAAAGATGATAATATAATTATGAATTTAGCATCACCTGGATTAGGATCTGCAGTTGAACATTCACAAAAAAATGGAGAATCAATAATAACAAAAACTAATACAAAGATACATAATATTTTTACTAAATTACAAACCATTTCATTTTACCTTTTGGTTTCAATGTTGATAGGTTTTGCTTTTGGAGTTTTTTCAAGTTATAAATTTTATGAAATGAAAATGGAAGAGTATGTAAAATTAGAAGGTTTTATATATAAGAGTGATATTTATAATTTGATAAAACGGGATATCACCCTTAAAGTTCAGGAACAAAAACCTGAGGTAAAATCCAAAAAAGAAGGGAGTTAAAAGAAATGGTCCAATGTGAACAATGTGGTTATACTCACCCACCAGTAGTTGGAAGATGTCCGATGGCTAAAGTACAATTATCTCAGGATGAATTAAATATTGAATCAGGTATGGCTGATTTAACAATTCAATTAAAAAATATTTTATTTAGTCAATGTCAAAAGAAACAAATAAAAGATGCTAAAAAATTATCAACATATGTAATAGTTGAAATTATGAAGTTATTAGAAGCATATAAAGAGTAAGAAGGAAAATATGATAACCCTCAGTGAGGAACAAGAAATAGTTCATGATGGTTTGATAAAATGGGTAGTAGAAGAAAAGAAATTAAAAAAGATAAGGTTTCATATTATAGATTCTAGAGGTAGACTACAAATAAATAGAGAAACTTACAAATCCACTACTGGATATGCTGGAACAGGAAAGACAACTTTAATATCAAAGTTAAAAGAATCATTAGAAAATTTAGGAATTAAGAGAATTGCATTTTGCAGTTTTACTGGAAAAGCTGCATCAGTAATGGCTAAGAAATTAAATTACAATCCTAAAAAAGATGTTTTAATATCTGTTAGCACAATGCATAGTTTAATGTATGAACCGAAAATTCAAATAAATCCAAATACTGGGAAGAAAGAAATTGTAGGTTGGGATAAAAGACCAGATTACCATATTAAAGGTTTATATGATTTAATAATTGTTGATGAAGCTTCAACATTAACATTAGAACTTGGATTAGATATTACATCATTTAATATACCAGTTTTATTCTTTGGAGATAATGGTCAATTACCACCAATAGGAAATTCAAATTCAAATGTATTATTAAATCCAGATTTTGTTCTTAAACAAATACATAGACAAGCTTTAGATAATCCAATTATTAGACTTTCGATGTTTGTAAGAAAACATGGTTATATTCCAATGGGTGTTTTTGATAAAGGGTTATTAAGAATAAGTTGGTCTCATTCAAAAACTCAAGAAATATTTAATAATTTTACACCTGATGAAAACTCAATGGTTTTATGTGGATTTAATAAAACTAGAAATGCTTTGAATATGAAAATAAGAGATAGACTTGGGTTTACAAAAAATGAACCATATCCAACAGATAGAGTTATTTGTTTAAAAAATAATCATGAAACAAGAATTATGAATGGTATGTTAGGAACAGTTGCTTGGGTTTCATATCCTAATAAAAATACATATCATTTAACAATTCAGATGGATGGATTTGATGACTTTTATTCTAATTATGTACACGACTCATTCTTTGGTGTTGAAAAGTATGAAACAGAAGATATACAATATAAAGCTAGATTATCAGAATTAAGAAAAACTGAAAAAGATGCATTTACAATTGATTTCTTTGATTATGGATATGCTTCATCTGTACATAAATCACAGGGAAGCGAATGGGATAATGGAATAATATTTGAAGAAAGAACAAGTTTTTGGGACGATGAATATTACAAAAAATGGTTATATACGGCATTAACTAGATTTAAAAATAAAGTTTGTATTATTACAAAGTGAGATAAAAATATGATGAAACAATTTAGAGTAGAATATGCATCTGGAGGACGTCTTTATTTAGGAAGAAATGTTTATAAACATTATTTTACATGTAATGATAAAGGAAAAATTATAAAGCATCATAAATCAACTTGGATAAAATTTATTAAATGGTTAGAATTTAAATAAATTAAAGGAGTTAAATATGATTTTAGTCTGGTATTTATTATTTACTATATCTGGTCTTCTTATGAAGTATTGGTATACACAAAAAATATGGATAGCATTTATTATTTCAATAGTATTTATGTATATATGGGCAGAAACAATAGCTTTAGATATTTTAATTAAAGAAAAAAGAAAATACATAAAAGATTTAGAAAATGAATTAGAAGAATTAGAAACAAAATTAAAGAATAATTTGTAGCAACAATCAATCAACCAAAAGGAGAGTAAAATGAATCAAGCAATCGAATTATTTAAGAAAGCTAAGGAAGAAGGAAGAACTGTGAAATATGAAAAATTTGGTAACATTACAGCAAGACTTTCCTGCCCAGATGAACTTGTTATAACAATGATTGATGGAATTGAAGAAACTAGAAATACTGCAAAAGTTGGAGATATGGTAGCAACAGGACAAAAAGGAGAAATTTATATTATACCAGCTGCTAAATTTGATAGGTTATATGAAAAAATATCAATTCCTGAATCTGATACTGATGTATACAAACCCAAAGGAATTGTTGAAGGTGTTATGATTCCATGGAACTCAGATAGTTTTACTTTTGATGCTCCTTGGGGTGAAAACATGATTGCTGATCCTGGTGATTATATTGTAACATCAGTGAGTGATAATTTTGATCCTGAAAAAGTTTATAGAATAGAAAAAGAGGCTTTTGAATTAACATATAAAAAGATCTAAAAATTGAGTGACTATATTGTAGTTTGATATAGTCACTCAATTTTAAACTTAATTAAAATATTTTTTACTAACTTTTTAAAGGAGGTGAAAAGTGGAAAATATTATAAATGAGATTAAATTGATATTAGATAAATATCATATTGAAATACAAAAAGATGTTATTACTGATTTTGAATATGCTCTTTATACAAAGTATTTAATTTTATCTTTAAATAATGAAAAAATGGATTTGCAAATCTCATTTGAGGTTGGTACTTCTGCAGATTTTTCATCAAGTATAATGTTAGATTTTACAAAATTATCTGAAATTAAAAATATAGAAATTATGGAACTATTCTTTTTAGATGAAAAATCAAAAGTTTTAGTTACAGGTCGAGATGCTAAAAATATGTTTAGGAACAAAATAAAAAGCAAAAATATAAGAGAATATTTATGGCAGGAAAAAGAAGAATATGCTTTAAAATCTGAATGTGGTTTTACATGTTAAAAGGAGAATTAAATGGAAATAGTAAATAGTTTATGGACAGAGAAATATAGACCTAAAAAAATTGAAGATGTTGTATTGCCAGATGAATATAGAACAACCTTTACAAAATTTATACAACGAAGAGACATACCTGGGTTATTATTAGCAGGACCTCCAGGTTCAGGTAAATCTACATTAGCAAGAATTCTTTCCTCAAAATATGGTATAATGTCTAATCCAAATGATAATCTTTTAGAGATTAATGGTTCAGCAAAAGATACTAGAGGTATATCATTTGTACAAGATGTAATAGAACCATTCTTAAAAACCCCACCAATTCAAGATTCGTTTAAAATAGTCTTTATAGACGAAAGTGATTATTTAACAGATAATGCATATAATTCATTGAGACATATTATAGAAAAATATTCTAAATATTGTCGTTTCATTTTCACATGTAATTATATTTCAAAAATTCCAGAACCAATTCAAAGTCGATTAGAAACTTATATGTTTAAGCAGTTTCCAGTTGAATTTGTTTATGATTATAGTAAAAGTATTTTAGAAAAAGAATCAGTTAAATATTCTGAAGCTGATTTAAAATATGTGGTTGAATCATTATATCCTGATATTAGAAAGATTACTAGTTCATTACAAAGAAATGCATTATCTGGTGAATTGAAAATAAACAAGGATATAGTATTAAGTAATGAAAAATTATTATTAAGTTCTACAGTTGAAGTTATTAGTTTTACACAAAATAAAGAAAATTCTAAAATTGGAAAAGTTTTAACTCAAATAGTTGAGACATTAAATGAACAAGATTTAGATTTCAGAAATGTTTATTCAACATTATTTTTTATGAAGAATGTTCCAATTCCAGCTAAGATTATTATAAATAAATATAGTTCAAGTCATAATGATTGTTTAATTCCTTCTATGCATTATATGGCGATGATCTTTGAGATTATGAAGGTAATACAAGAATATTCAAAGGGTGTAAAATAATATGCAAGGAATATATGATGATTCTTTTATTGATTATTTAAAAGTTCATTTAAAAGATGTAAAAATTACAAGCAGAAATATTATTACAAAATGTCCTTGGTGTGAAACAGGAAAAGATAAACACCATTATCATTTATACATTTCATTAGAAGCTCCTATATTTAGATGTTGGCATGCTGACTGCGATCAACGTGGATTTATAACAAAATTAACTAATATTTTGGATGGAACTTCTAATGTAGATAAATATGTAGACAGAGAAAAAATTAAAGACAATGTTAAAAATAAAGTTAAAATTGATAGGGATAAATTTGAAGATTTAAAATTAGATGTTCCAACTATTAACCCAAGTTTATTTCAAGATAAAGAATTATATATTAAACAAAGATTTAAATTACAAAATATTGATTTTAATAGTATGAAAGGTTTAATATTTGATGTAAATGAATTTACTAAAAGAAATAAATTATTACAAGATGAAAATCAAAAGAATTTAAGAGAATATTTACATAAAAACTTTGTAGGATTTTTATCAGAGCATAATTCAATCGTTATGTTTAGAAATATGGATGATTCAGTTAGCTTTAAACATTTTAAATTAAGTGTTAAAGAAAATCATTTTTCGGATTATTATAGAGTTAATGGATACAATCCTGAATCTAATCATATTGTATTGGGTGAAGGAATCTACGATATTTATACGGAACAAATGTTTAATAACCTGGGAATAAAAAATGATGTAAAATTATATGCAGCAACATTTTCAGGCGCATATTTATCTGTAATAAAAAGTATTATTTTTTATGAGCAAATGTTTAGAGTTAATGTTACAATACTTTCAGATAAAGATGTAAAATTGGACAATTATAAAAAATTAAAAAGGTTCAATTCTCATATTATTGATAAACTAACTATATACTATAATAAGAGTGGCAAAGACTTTAACGTAACACCTGTTATACCTGAAAAATTTGTTTTGTAAAAAGGAGATTTATTATTGAATGAATACTGAAATTAAAGAAGTTACAATGAAGGATAGATTACTTAAAGTTTATCATGAAACTCTAAATAATCCAGAATGGAATTATGATGTAAAATTTGAAGATTTAGATTGTTATTCAATTTTATGTAAAGGTATGACAGACGAAAAAGAATATAAATTATTTGGATGTAATGTTAATATGTTTAATTATGTTTATCAAGATTACCCTTCAATTTTAATGTTGTTCTCAAAATACAATTCAACAGAAGAAACCAATAAAAATACATCTGAGAAAATAATAGAAATTGCAAGGAATTTAGAAAATACCTTTGTAGTTATTGATTACATAATCTCAAAAGAGGTTAAAGAAGAAAAGTATATGTATGTTTTAGCCATTAAAAAAATTGTTTAAAAGGAGAATTACATGCCGCAAGCTAGTTTAAGCTCACAGAATTTTGATGAATTGACAAGATGCCTTACAACTTTGAAGGATCTTTGTAGTGATGCAGATATTAGAGATGGAATTCTTAGACAAAGATCTAATGATCATTCTACTATTTTTGAAATTGATTTAACTAATCTTTTACCTGGAATGAATATTCCAATTTCTGATTTAAAACAAAAACTTGATTTGCTAAAATGCTTTTATGGACAGGAAATTGAAATTAATGTTGATGATGATTCATTTTCTTTTTCAGATCAATATACTATTCTTAAATTTAAATCTCCAATCTTAGATATGTTGGATAATAAATTTATGCCTAGTGAAGAGTTTGCTAGAATTTTTACATTGTCTCAAGAAGATATTATTTTGAATTATGATATTACTAAAATAATTTCAGATAGAATTAGAACCATTAGCCAAGGTTTTAGTGTCAATGCAATTCAAGTTACATTTGAAGGAGATAAAGCATTTATCTCAGCTAAGACTCAATCTAAAGATCAATTTTGTAAATTTGTAAGCGATATTAGAACTGATAGAGAATTAAATTGTAGTTCTAATTTAATTGCAATTCCATTCATTATTGACCATGATGGAGATATTAAATTTTCAATGTATAACATTCAAGACAATTTAGCTATTAATGAATTTACATCTACTATTGGAGAATCTACTATTAAGGTATTTGGTAGATCATTACTTGTTGAAGAAGAGTAAATTATGAAAGTTGTTAAAGAAATTAAATATGGTGAAATTATGTATAAAGCTGAATATGATTATGATTGCTCATTTCAGGAATTTATAAAAGATTTATTAGAAAATTATAAATTTACATTTAGTATTCCATCTGAAAGTTTAAAAAAATTAGAGTATGAAATAAGATATAAATTATCAAAATTTTTTTCTTTTAAAAATTATAATGAAGCAATGATTACATATAATTTAATTTTATATAATGATTCATATGAAACTAAAATAAATTGTAATGCAAAAAATTTTTATACTAAATTAATATTTGATGGAATAGATAATCCAGAAGAATATATTAAAGCTGGTTTTCATAGATTATTAGACAATGGAAAATATGAAAATTATGGAATGGAAAAGATTATATTTGAAGTTAAAAATTGAGAGGTGATTAATTGGAAAATCTAATTAGTTATTACCCTACATATTCTATTTTGGACGAAATAGTTAACTATAATAGTTATAAAGAAATAAATTTATATTTAGATTTAAAAAACATTAGTCAAGCCTTGTACCAGGAATGGGCTGTACAATTAATTGTCGAATCAACAATCAAGTCAGGAAAAATAGATACCTCTGTTTTTGATGCTATAATTTCATTCCTTTCATTTCATAAAGTTTATGCAGTTAAAAGAAATATAAAAGTTAATTTTTTTATTTTTTTTGAAACAGGTCCTTCATTTTATCATTTAAATATTTCAAAGAAATATAAGATTAATAGAAAAGTTGATAATCTATATGGATTAGATAAAGAAAAAAGAGATTTATTTTTTAGTGTTTTACAAAAGAATCATATGTTAATAGAGAAGGTATTAAATAAAGTTCCAAATACTAAAGTTATTAGGATGGTCAACTTTGAGGCAGACGTAATCCCTTATTATTTACAAAGCCGTGATTTAGTTAAAAAAGACAAAAGTGTTGCTCATATAATATATAGCAATGATCATGATATGTTACAATGTATTGATGATCATTGCTATATTTATTCAAAAACTATAAAGGGAAAAGAAATTGTTAAAAAAGGTCAAGTTATGAATAAGTATTTAAAAGAAGAAAAACTTGGCTTTCCTGATGAATGGTTTCCTTTAGCACTTTCGGTTTTAGGAGATACTGGAGACTGCGTTGATATAGCAAAGAAAGGATTTGGTCCTAAAAACTTAATAAAAATTTTAGAACAGTTGGTTTCTGAAATTGGAGGAATGGAACATGTATATAACAATGTTCATTCTAAACTCCCAATATTTGATGTAAGTTCGACCTCAGAAAAGAACAAAAAAATACTTGACTTAATAAAAGTTGAAAGTTCAATTATTAGAAATTTGAAATTAACATCATTTGAAGTTATTAGTAAATATTTAGATAATCCTGAAAAAACAGAAACTTTAGAAAAGAAAAATCATATTGAAAATATTATAAATACTAATACAGTTGTAGATTTGAATACAATTATTAAAGCTTTAAATAAATCTGGTATATATGTAGATGAAGAAATTTTTTCAAATCTGTATTATGGATGGAGTCCTAATTAAAATTGCTAAATTCTGATAGAATATTAAAATACGTCAAAACAAATCTCGCATTTCCGTGGCAATTTTTAGAGTTAACTGATGAAGATATAATGGATTATATTACAGAATTTACTCTTCGTGAATTCTCTCAATATTTTCCACAAAAGAAAAAGATGCCTTTAAATGTTGTTACAAATCCTACAGTTCCAAATATACCAAATGAATTTTATCTACAAGAACCAGATGGTTTAGAAATATTAAATGTAGTTGAAGTTTACTTTCCTGCATCATTGTATTTCTTTCATGGTCATCCTCCGTATGGTCCAATGTCAACTGGTGAATTAAGAGAATGGGCTTTACAAACATCAATGGCTAATGATGTTATGCAATTCTCAACTTGGAATTACACTATTGAATTTACCTCTCCAAATATTCTTCGCATATCTCCAGTTTTACAAAATAATTCAGAAGGTAGTTTAACTGTTGAATATGAGAGAATGCAACCTCCCGATTTTTCAGGAATATTAAATGAACTTCAAGTTTTATTTTGTGAATTAGCTCTAGCTGATACTCAAATTTATTTAGGAAGAATTAGAAAGAGATATGGTAATGGTGCGTTAAAAACTCCATTTGGGGATATTGAATTAAATTCAGATATTTTTGATGAAGGAATAAATAGAAAAAGAGAATTAGTTGAAAAGATGACAATAGGTAGTATACCTAATGTTTCGATCGAGATAGGATAATGTACTATATCGGGATTGATCCATCATTATCATGTACTGCTATAGTTATAATTGATTATTCTTATACAATTCAATTAGAAAAAACATTTTCTACAAAATCTGATTTATGTGACGAAGAAAGATTGCATTATTTAACTGAAAATATTTTAGATATAATTCCTAATAAAAATTCATTTGTTTCAGTTGAAGGTTTATCATTTGCTTCTTCATCACAAGGTATGATGCAGTTAGCTGGTTTACATTATTTATTAAGACATAAATTATTTATTAATAACTTTAGTTATAATATAGTCCCTCCTACATCTTGGAAAAAAATTATATTAGGAAAAGGAAATTTAGCTAAAGATTTAATTTTAAAAGAAGTTTATAAACAATATGGGTATGATACTTCTAATAATAATCTTGCTGACGCATATTGTATTGCTAGATATAGTATATATTCTGTTAGGATGGGAGTTAAAATAAATGAAAAAATCTAATAGATACTATACGTTTACAATGGAACATATATATACTAAAGTCAAACCACATCCCCGTAGATTGAGAACTAGTGAATCGTTAGATTATTTAACGAGTTAAGAATTAATACCAATCTATGTTTTATCCATCCTAATTTTTTTTTGTAAAAATTTATTTTTATAGTTAGCGAGGTTATCCCAATATGCAAGTAGTCTCTGAATTTGTAATTATGGAACATTATGCTGAGAAAGCTGGTCACCATTATGATTTAAGATTTAGACAACCAGACTCAGATAATTTTGATAGTTTTGCGACTAAAAAGGAAATTCCATTAGAAAAGAAAGATAAAAAAATCCTCCTTTTTAAAACAACTTTACATACTAGGGAAGAGGCTCTTTTTACTGGAACTATAACCAGTGGTTATGGTAAAGGTAAACTTAAAAAATGGGATGGTGGAAAATGTATTATTTTAAAATATTCAGATAAACATATTTCAATTGAATTTAGAGGTAATAAGATTAAAGGAATATATCATTTCCTACAAATAGATAAGAAAGAAAAAAATCAATATTTATTCTTCAAGGGAGCTTCGTCAATGAGTGAAAAAATTACATTATCTGAGAATGCACAAAAAGTTGTTGAATCAAGATATTTTATGGAAAACGAAGATTGGGAATCATTTCCAGAAAGAGTTGCAAAAAATATTACAGAATCAGAAGAAAAAGAAAATAAAGAATTTTATAAAAAAAAATTTTATGAGATGATTTATAATATGGAATTTCTTCCAGGTGGAAGAATTCTTAGAAATGCAGGTAGACCAAAAGGAACATTATTTAATTGTTATCATTTAGAATGTAAAGATTCAATTGAAAGTATTGGGCAATTTATTAAAGATGCTCTTATATTATGGAGTGATGGAGGGGGGGTTGGTTGTAATTTTTCAAGTCTTAGACCTAAAGGTGATAAAATTAAAGGAAAAGGAGGTGAATCTTCAGGTTTAGTTTCTTTTATAGAAGCAGCAGATCATGTATCACATACAATTGAAAGTGGTGGAGCAAGAAGAGCAGCAGCATTAGCATCAGTTGATGTATCTCATCCAGAAGTAATTGATTTTATTGATGCCAAAATGGTAGATGGAAAACTTGAACATTTTAACATTTCAGTTGGAATTACAAATGAATTTTTAGATGCAGTTGAAGAAAATCTTAATTGGGACTTAACATTTAATGATAAAAAATATAATACAATTCCTGCTAGAGATATATGGAATAAGATTGTTGAGAATATGTGTAAATATGCAGAACCTGGAATTTTGAATATGAGTAATTTAACTGAAAATAACTCTTGGTATTTTTATCCGGTAACAGGTGTGAACCCTTGTGGCGAAGCTACACTTTCTCCTGATGAATCATGTGTATTAGGGTCATTAATCTTACCTAAATTTATAGATCATAATGGAAAAACTGATTGGAATAAACTTAAAGAAACAATATATAATTCAGTAAGATTTTTAGATGATACAATTGATGTTAATAATTTTAGTCATAAAAAAATTGAAGAAAAATCATATAATGGCAGAAGAATTGGTTTAGGTGTAATGGGTTTAGCTGAATATTTATTTTACAAAAAAGTTAGATATGGTTCAAATGAGTCAATAGAAAAAATTGAAGAATTATTTAGTTTTATACGAGATAATTCATATAGAGCATCTATTGAATTAGCAAAAGAAAAAGGTCCATTTCCAAAATTTGTAGTTGAAAAATATTTACAATCAGAATTTGTTAAACGTCTTTCTGTTGATATAAGAAAAGGTATTATTGAATATGGTATTAGAAATGTAACAGTTTTATGTATGGCTCCTACAGGCACAATTTCATTAATACCAGAAGTTACAAATGGAATTGAGCCATTATTTGCAAAATCTTATATTAGAAAAGATAGAGTTGGTAATAGAGTTTATTTACATCCATTATATGAAAAGTATTTATCAGAAGAAGGTAAAGTTCCTGATTGGTTTGTTGATAGTTATGATTTGACTACAGAAGAACATTTTAAGGTTCAAGTTGAAGTCCAAAAATATACAGACGGAGCAGTTTCAAAAACTATTAATGCTCCAAAAGGAACAACACCAAAAGAATTATCAGAAGTATTATTAAAATATGCAAGATCTATTAAAGGCACCACTGTATATGTAGATGGATCTAAAGGACACCAAATATTAAATAGAATGACAGATCAAGAAGCAATTAGGTATTTAAAAAGAAATGGAAAACTAAAGTCTAGTTTTCTAACAGAAGAAGATGTTGATTGTTATGTATGTAATTCTCAAAAGTCTAAGCAATAGGAGACGTTATCAATGCTAAATTTAAAAGAAAATGAGACATGCCCTCAAGGTAGTTCATGTAGTTTTTCTGGACAAGGAACTGATTGTCCTTGTATGGGGATGGATAAAAATAGAAATTCAAAATTTTCTTGTGATTTAATTGATATAGAACCACCTAAACAACAGTTTTGTAGTTTTAGACCAAAACAACCAAGTTTAAATCCAATTCAAATAGCAGCATAATAGGAATACAAAAATGGACGTAAATGAAAGAGTTGAAGAATTAATAAAAGAGTATAGAGAACAAAGAGATGCTTTAAAGGTTATGATTGTAGATTTAGAAAAAATTAAACAAAAAGTTAATACTTTATTTCCTGAAACATTAGATAAAAGATATGCTATGTTTTTTGAGCAAAAAGTAAAAGCAGCTACAGGTTTATTTTCTGCTGTTTTAGATATTAGAAAAGAAATATCTAAAAGTATTAAAGATGAAATGGAAATGGTTAGGAAAATTGATACAACAGATAAAGAAGATGATATTAGTAATATAGCTGAAATTGCAAGTCAAGTTGCAGAATTACAAAAAGAATCTCAACTTAAATCAGTGAAAAGGGGAAGCAATAATGCATGATGAAGTCATTGGTGAAGAATTTAGTGAAATCGTTAATGGTTTTGTTTCTAATACTGATGAACATCCAGAAGAATTTAATGACATTGTTGAAACTGAAAATACAGAACCCAATGAGGATACCACAAAAATGATAGATGAAAATGAAGAAACTCAATATGTAGAAGAGATTCCTAGTTTATCAAAAGAAGAAATTGGTAGTATTTTAGCTAGTGTTAAAATTGATATGACTTCTATAGATAATATTGATTTTAGCGAAGAACCAGAAATTGAAGAAGTTTTTGCTAAAGGAAAAGCTGGAGCTAAACATAAAGAAGTAAAAGAACCTAAAGTTAAAGCTGGAGCTAAATCATCGTCAATAATTAAAGAAGATGGAAAGGTAATGGATTTAGCTTCAGAATTTGCACAATTTATGGAAGTAAATGTTAAGATGAAATCAGATTCTGGAGTTAAAATTGTAATACCTACAGGATTTGATATTCTTGATGCTATTATGGGAGGAGGATTTGCAGTTGGTACTTTTTCAACAATTGTAGGTCCTCCTGGTGGTGGTAAAAGTTGTCTAGCCGCAAATATTATGTCTAATTTTCAAAAAGTATTTCCTGAATGTATTTGTGCATATTTAGATTCTGAGGAAGCAGTAACTACAACTCGTCTTTATAATTTGGGAATTCGTTCTCCTAAGATTAAACCATATAATGATATAACAGTAGAAAAAGTTTTTAAATTTCTTGAAGGACTTTGTTTATTTAAAGAGCAAAAAAGAATTATTGATAAACCTGCATTAGTTATATGGGATTCAATAGCAAATACTTTAAGTGAAAAAGAAAGAGAATGTGAAGATGTAAACTCCATAATTGGTTTTAAAGCACGTATGCTCTCAATTTTAATTCCACGTTATGTAGCTAAACTCGCAAAATATAATATCACAGTTATTTCTATAAATCAACTTAGAGATGTAATTTCAATTGGACCTTATTCAGCACCTAAAGATTTAAAATATCTTTCAGCGTCAAAAGATATGCCTGGTGGAACAGTTTTGAAATATAATGCATTTCATTTATTAGAAACTAAAGTTAGTGGAACATGTGATGAAGAAAAATATGGTTTCAGTGGATTTCAAATTAAAGCTAAATGTGTTAAAAATAAATTATTTTCTCCTAATATAGAAGTAATTCTTTTAGCAAATTTTGTTACTGGATTTTCTAACCTTCATAGTAATTATAAATTTTTGGTTGATAATGATAGACTTCAGACTGGGGCTTGGAATTTCCTTCGTATAATGCCAGAAAAAAAGTTTAGAACTAAAGATTTTGAAACTTTATATAAAACAGATGAAAATTTTAAAAATACATTTGATAGTTCTGTAAAAGAATGTATTGATACAGTTTTAATTCAACCTAATATGATTCATGAATAAGATTATATCTATTAATAAGAACAAAATAAAAAGAAGGATTCAAGGAGAATAACATGTCTAATGAAATGAGTAATTTTCTTAAAGAATTTGTAAAAAGTACAGTTGAAAAATTAGTGGATAAAAAAGACGAAGTTGAAGTTATTGTTTCTTGTACTACCAAAAATGTAATAATTCAGATTAAAGCAGACAAATCTGACTTAGGAAAAATTATAGGTAAATCTGGGAGGATCATTGAATCTCTTAAAATTATTACATCAGCTATTAGAAATGCCAATTTTAACAACGACCCAAGAAAAATATCAATCGAAATACTAGAAGATGAGAATTCATCTTTCAACTACAATAAGTAATACGGAGGTTAAAAAATGTCACTAACTAAAGAGTCAAAGATTAGAGTTCTTGAAAATTTTTATGCATTGGATTATGTATTTTTTGGAAAACCAATTCAGGAAGTTTCTGTTTGTTGCCCAGCATTCGTTGTTGAATATGTATCTGTTAAGGGTGCACTATTATCAACCTTAATTGAAATGTATAATTTGATTGAACATTCACCTAAAGAAATTTCTGGAAAAGTTTCTAAAAAGTCTTTAATTGAATCCTCAATTAGATCTGCTAAAATTGCCAGAAAAAATTCTAAAACTTTAGTTACATCTGAGAAAGGTATTAAGGATGTAAAGAAATTAGTAAATGAAGCATTAGCTAAAGTTTCTAAAAATAAGAAAGCTAATGTTGATAAAATTACTGAATCTAAAATTAGGGAAAAAGCTTTTTCTTTAGCAGTTGATAATATGTTAGTTGCTAAAGCTTTAAAAGAATCTTCTGATGTTAATAGTCTTGATGAATGGGATGGACGTATTATTGAAGATGCTTATAAAGTATTGAGAGAAAGTCTTGTTGAATCAGCTATTGATATTTTGAATAATATTGTAGAGAAATAATTTTGATCGCATAAACCTAATATTATTAAATTATGGCTTGTTTAATTAAAAGTTAAGAAAGCTTTCACTTTTATTGACGAGTAAAAGTGGAGTATTAAGGTTAGGGTCACTAAAAAATTGAGATTTGTAAGATCTCTATAATTTTAGAGTCCAGTAATAGAGGTACGATTAATGACGTTAGAATGCACATGCTCAGTTCTAACTAAGAAGATTTAGTAAATCATTAGATATTAAGAAACTAAATCAACTCTATTGCTAATCCCGAGAGCAAAATAAAGTTCTTACTAACTTTATTTAAATGAACAAATCCCTTTATAAGGAGCTTTTAAAAATGTTTTTAAATACAAGAATTCCAGTTATTTATAAAAAAATTCCTTTAATGCCAATGAAATTGAAAAGATGTATAAAATATGAAAAAGAAGGAAAAGGTAAATTTAGATTTAATAATAAACTAAGAATTAGATATTTTGAATTATTAGAAGAACCTAGTGGTTATGATTTACAACCATTAAATTTAGGTATTGATCCTGGAAGTCATTTTGATGGATTTAGTATTACATCTAAGTTTTGTCATCATCATAATTTTCAATTAAATCATAATAAAAATATTAAAGAATTAATGATAAGACGTTCTATGTATAGAAGATTAAGAAGATCTAGATTAAGACATAGACCAATAAGATTTGATTCTAGAACTTCTAAAAAATTATCTCCAACAATAAATTCAATGGTTGAATTTAGAAAATGGATTATTAACCAAATATTAAGTTTATATCCGATTAAAAGAGTTATAGTTGAAAATGTTAAATATAATCATTATGGAGATAAATCTGGAAAAGGTAATAGTTTTAGTCAAGCTGAACAAGGTAAAAATAAATTATATAATTGGATTAAAGAACAAAATATTAAATTGTTTAAAATCAAAGGATATTTAACTAAAAAATTAAGAATTAAAATATTTGGATTTGATCCTAAATTAAAAGATAAAGGATCTAAAGATTTTAACGCACATTCAATTGATTCATTTGTAATTTCAACTTTGTTATTAAAAAATATCCCGAGAATTCATAAAAAACTCATAGATATAACAAAAGTGTTTTATATTAGAAGATATTTATATCAATTTAAAAAATTATATAAAGATAAAAAATATTACTTTAGATATTTAAAAGGTAGTATTAAAAAATTTTTTACTAAAATGAGTAAAGTTTCTATATGTAGAGTTAAATTAGAAGGTGATCAATCTAATCATCCTAAAGCTTGGAAATATATTAATAATGGAAAAGTAGAATGTTTTAAACATTTTAAAAGTTTAAATGGTGGTACAAGAAAATTTGGAATATCTAAATATATGATATTTAAAGATCTATTAAAAAATGAAATATTTCAAGTTCATGATATTAATAAATGTAAAATAATATCTGATAATTTGAATATATTTAAATTAATTGAATACAAAAATAGAATTATTGAAATTTATTAAATGGAGAATTATTGTGAATATACTTGATGATTTATTACTCTTTTTAGAAAATTCAGATTTAAAGAAAAATAATAGAAAGGAAGTAGAGTCAAATCAATCAATTGATAATTTTAAAGATTTAGATATTTTATTTGTTGTTAAAAAAGAAGAAACCTTCAAAGGGTTTGATGTTGCTAAATTAGAATCAATTATGAGATTAAAAGTAATAGAAGAAAATAAAAATAAACAAGACTATGATAGACCTAATATTTCAGTAACTGAGTTATTAGGTTGTGTAAGAAAAGTTTATTATGAAAGAAAGAAATATCCAGTTGATATTTATAATCAATATATTTATCCATATTTACCTTTAATAAATCATGTAGGAAATGCAGTACATCAATTTATACAAACAATATATGGATTTGATGAAGTTGAAAAAACTGTTATAAGTAGTAAGTATAAAGTAAAAGGAAAAGTTGATGGAATTAAAGGACAATATGTTATAGAAATTAAAACATTTGATCAAGATAAATTCAATGGTAAATATACACAAGATCATTTTGACCAAGGAAATATTTATTCATATTTATTGAATAGTGAATTAAATTATAATATACTTGGCTTTACTCTTGTTTATGTTATTAGAAATTTAAAGAAGATTTATGTGTTTGACCTTGAAATTGACAACGATAGAGCTATTTCATTTTTGAATAGATCATTAATTATACATGATAGTTTATTAAAAAATATAGTACCTGATACAATAGGTTGTGATGAAGAACAATGTAAATATTGTATATATAAATCAATATGTAAAAAAGAAATAAAAATTATAGAAAGTATACCTATTAGAGCTAAAGGTTCTTTTAGTAGTTAATGGAGGAATTAGTAATGATCATAGTATATCCAATGTTGGTATCTGAAAATACAAATATGAACATGATACCTCCTATTTGTAAAATATTAGAAAAATATATTTTAGTTTATAGAATGGAAGATGTCATGGGATATATGAGATATCTATCTGTTCCTGCTGCATTTTTGAATACTAAAGAATCATTGGAATATAGTTTAACTGAAGCTGGGCCTGGTAGAGATCCTTGGGAAGGAACCAAACCAGGATGGAAAGAAGAACAAGAAGGTAAATTAAAAGGAAAAGAAAAACCTAAAAGCGGAAATCCTCCAAAAGGAGATGATGGAAAAGGAGGTAAAGATGGTAAAGGAAAAGCATATGAAGATAGACCTTTAGATATTAAATTAGGAGAAGTAAATATTGATACTCCTAGAAAAGAGGATATCACATTAGAACCTACATGGGTTAAAATGTCTCATCCTAAATTGGGTTCTATACTTGTTGGAATTAAAGTTATACCTTTTAAAGTTACATCTGAATATAACTATATTCATTATCTGTTAAATGATATTAAATCTAAATTTATAGAATCTAAACTTGAATCTATGAAAAGAAAGTTTATTAGATTATTTTGGATGTTTGCTGGAAAATTACCTTTTATGAGTAAAACACTAACAGGTGATCCGTCTAAAGATGTTTTCTTTGCATCTACTGTTTTTAAGCATAATGTATTTTGTTTATTTAATTATATGGATTTAGAAGAAACTGATTTATTAAAATCTCCAGCTAATGTTGCTAAATTATTTGATATGGGATGGAATTCTTTAGTCATAGCTGATGATGTTAATAAAAGAGTTACATTTTGTATGAAAGAATTTCATGGATTATGCTCTCCATTAAATTATGGATATATTCAAAGTTCATTTGGTAGAGATTATGCTAAGACTTTTGAAAGTATTGAAGATGTTAGAAAAGCTGCTAGTCCATTCTTTAGATTAACAACCTCAGTTAAAAAATTATTATCAATGAAAGAAGGAAAGATGAAAGATAATAAAATATTTAATGATGCAGTTGCTAATTACTTAACTGAAATATATAATAAAGAGGATGAGTAAATGCATGATGATATTGAAGTTAAATCTAATTTAGAAGAGCTTGTTTTATATAGTGATGCCTATCCATTTAATTTACCTTTGCGTATAAAGACATTTGAGAATGAAGCTGATTATACAAAGTTTATAAAAGGTATTGAAAGGATGGTTAGAAATTCAATGGAATATAGACAATGGTCTAATTACATAAAAGATGTATTGCATGTTAATTCATGTGCTTTAACAGAAGAAACATTAGATCAAGTAGGTATATCAATTCATCATCATCCCATAAATTTATTTACAATAGTAAAAGGCGTTATTAATAAAAAGATGGAATCTGAAGAACCTTTTTGTACGTTTGACATTTGTATTGATGTAATCGAATTACATTTCGCTAATAAAATTGGATATATTCCATTAGTAGAAACATTACATGATAAATTTCATAATGGATTTCTCGACCTCCCAATATCTTTAGTTAAAGGAAATTATAAATCTTTCTTAGATAATTATTCAAAATATTTAGATGAAGATGAATTAGAAAAGATACAATCAAGAATGGTAATTAATGAATCAAATTGTAATTGGTCTAAGGATAATTATCCAGGTATGAATGGAGCTGCATAATGTCTAACAATATAAAAGTAAATTCAATAGAAGGTGTATTATCACCTTTGTCTCTTGATAATATGACTAATAGATATAATACATCATCAGGAATATATACATTTAGTTCACCTGATTTATGGACTCTTGAAAAAAACTTATTTTATTTATTAGCTAATTCTACAGTTGTTATATTCCAAGCAATGTACGTGTGCAAACCTGACTATGCTAGTTTTGATGAATATGGAACCACTCAATTAGCTCAACTTTTAATGTATGTAAATAATGTGCATTGTATTGAAGATTTTGATTTAACACAAATGATCATACCTTCAATGCCAGCTATAATAAATATACTTCAAGATAAAATACAAATTCCTAATGATGTTACAAAATTAGAGGATATAAATTACTAATGATAATAAAACAAAAATTCGAGCTCCTTAAAGGGACAAAAAATGTTTTATCATTATCCGCTGCAGAAATTAAATCTAAAACAATACCTGATGCAGCTAGAAATATTTATATTCTTTTAAAGTTGTCTGAAAAAAGGTTAAATCATTTTTCTAAAGAAAGAATATTAAAACAATTATCAGATCAGATGGAAAGAAAAAGAATTCATGTTGTAAATTTACCAGATTATATTTTACCGTTAAGTTATAATAAACCCACGAATGGTGTCATAATTAATATGAATAGTTTTGCTACTGAAGATGTTTCTTCAATGGATATTAGAAATTTATTTGCAACTGTAGTATATGGCATATGTTTTGCTGATTTAGTAAGTAAAAAAACTGTAGTTTCTGATAAATTTTCTGGACCAATTATTAACTTTTTATTAAGTGTTTTTGTTAGATTATTTGGGAAAGCTTATGGTCTATTAGGAGTTTATGCATCTGAAATTAATAAGTTAAAATTCTTATTATCTTGTTATGTATTAACTTCTTTTTTCGGAGTTGAGAAAAAAGAATGTTATTCTAAAGCTGCAAATAATGCTTCATTTAATTATAAGTCAATTGAAAAAGAATTAGATACATATGATTTTTCAAAAATTGATAGTTTTATATTAGCTTTATCAGAACTTAAAGTTATGCCAGGATTAAATAAATATAGCTTTACAGATAGAATATTAAAATTATTATCAATTAACTTTATACCAGCATTAGAAGATCTACCTAGATTTATTTCAGTTTTGACAGCATCTAATGTTGGAGGTTCTAGTTTAGTTCCTACATTCTTATATACTTATAATGAAGAGGAATTTAATCGTATCATGACTATTTCAAAAAATATTTTTAAGAGTTAATGAGGTAATATGCCATTTAATCCAGATGAATTTATGGATAAACACCCAGCTGTTCCTGTTACTGGAATTTATATATTTATCTTATTATATAATATTTTAATAATATTTTTTTCTTTAATTATTCAATCAAAAGAAAGTAAAGAATGGTCAAGAAAATTATGGTTAGCTTCTGGAAAAAGAAAAAAATATGAAGTAAGATTTTTAGATATCAAAGACGTTGGCCCTAATGCTATGGTTATGGCTGGAACAAATACAATTTTTATGACTAAAGAATTAGCTGATATGTTACATGAACAAAGCCATATTATGACCAAAGATGGAACAATTGGTATATTAGCTAGTATTGGAGTTAAATATTCTTTTGTTACAATAATAGCTAATTTATTAAAAAATCAAAATGTTATGAAAAAACCTATTTTTATATTATCCATGGTATTTACAGTAATTTGTTATTTAGGATCTGGAATATTATTAAATAGAACTCATGGCAGATGGGCGGAAAATAAATCTGATAATTTTGCAGTGCAAAATGGTTATGGTAAAGATTTAATTACTGCTTTAAAGAAAATACAAAAATGGGTTGATAAAAAAATTAAGAAAGCTAGATTATCTAAATTTGAAATTCAAGTAAATAAATTAAGTGAATTTTGTGATGAACACCCACCTATGAAGCAACGTCTTGAAACTATTATGAATAAGACAGAAATATATGATGAGTTAGAAAAAGGTAATTTAAGTGGTGCATCTAAAATAGTTAAGAATTCATTAAAAGAAGGTTTAAATTATAAAATAATAAGGATATAAAACTTGAAACTAAATTCAATATATCGAGCCAAGGTTGTGAATAGTAAAGATCCACAAAAACTTGGGCGTGTAATGGTATGGATCCCAGATATTATGAGTGAAGTTCCAGATACAAAAGGTATATGGGCTAGACCCGCTAATAATCCAATAGGTGGTAGAAATACAAAAGAAGGCAATGATAATAATTATATGGGTTCTTGTTTAGTTCCATCTAAAGGGAGTTATGTATTTATATTTTTTGAATGTGGTAATATTAATCAACCTTGGTATTTTGGTTCTTTAGAATTAGATTCATCTAAATCATTACCTGAATGCCAAACTGGAGAATATGATAATAAATGGGTTTTGTTTAAATCTCATGAAGGTAGATGTGTAGTAATATCAGATGATCCAGGTGATGAAAGAGTTGAGATAACTGGGAAGAAAAGACAGCTATCAAATCCTCCAGATGGAGATATTAATTCAGTTACTCAGATTGATGGAAATCAAACTACTATTTTATTTGATGAAAGAGATGGAAAAGAAAAAATATTAATAAGAACACATAAAGGTGATTTTTTAAATATAGATGTTGATAACCAAAAACTACAAGCTAAATTTGCAACAGCAATAACATTACAAAGTAAAGATATTTATGTAAATGGAACTAATTCGGTTAATATTACATCAGGAACTATGATTGCTATGGATTCTCCTATGATTGCTGAAAATTCTGGAGAATCACAATCATTACCACCAGAAGGAAATAGAGATTAATATGCCAATACCTTCAGTTCCAACATTTACTTTATGTGCTAATACTCCGCTACCAGATTTTAATCAATTATATCAAAATGCTATTTCTAATTTTACATATCCATATAGAAATTTTAATTTTCCTACAATGCCAACATTACCTTCTCCAATGTTTCCAACTTTAATGCATAAAGGTTTACAATTAGTTAATACAATTGAAGAATTAGTAGCTAATCAAATAATAAAAACAATTACTCAAATTATTAATCCAATAATTAAATTTTTAGGAATGGGTTTAGATCTAATTCCTAAAATTCCAGGTTTACCATTTAATATTTTTGATTTATTATCAGGAGATCCTAATACATTATATAATGCTGTTAAACAAGCAATAATAAATAAAGCTAATGCTTTATGGGCTTTAGTTCCTAATCCAATGTTTCATAGTTTTTTAAATCCAGATATTCAACTTGTTAATACTGTTAAAATGTTAGTAAAAGGTTATATGAGTACATTAGTTACATTTATTACTAATTTAATAAATCAAGTTGTAGGACAATTACATTTACCTGGGTTACCAACTATACCAACATTTCCTACATTACAACAAATATATGCATTAATTCTTGCACAAATTCCAGGTATTACAATTCCATCTATTCCTGATTTTTCTCATATTATGACTTTGATTCCTGATGCTTTAAAAAAAGTACAAACATTATTTGCTAATTTATCTATTCCTGGATTTGGTGCTTTGATGGGTATGCTGCCTAATCCTTTAATACCCAATCATAATAATTTTGAAGTAGATTTTATGCAAGCATTAAATACATTATATAGTAAGTTAAATAATTTTATATGGAATATAATTATGAATTTTTGTAATACTATATTATCAATGTTAAGTTTTTCATTTCCTCTTATTTGTATCTCATTTTAAAATCCTTCCTTAATTTTATCTTTAAAAAGTTTTCCATTATTCTCACCAGAGCTATATATATTAATTATCGTAAAAGAATTTTAACTTTTAAAAAGGAGAATTACTGTGATCCGTTTTGAGCAGAAAAGTCAGAAAGAATGGAGTATCATGAATAATGAAAATTTGGTAATTGATCTTCAACTAATTATTCCTACAATAAATAATAAATACAAAATTATAACTACTTTTATTGAGAACTTATCTAGAGAGTTAGGATCTGAATTTGATAATTGGTTTGTTAATTTTTTAGATGAATATAATAAAAATTTAGAAAATAGATTTTCATTATTATCACAAAATGTTCAAGTTATCAAAGATTATGTTAATAAATATTTTGATATAAAACAATTTGATTTTGGTCAATTTGTAGATGAAACAAAAGCTAAAAAAATATCTATTTTATTTTCTAAAATTGAAATTGAAAAGATTATTAAACTATCAAGTTATCTAAAAGTTTATGCCATATTTTTTAATAGTGATAATTTAAAATTAGATCAGAGATTACATAGAAATGTATATAATCAGTTTATAAAAGAAATGATGAACGATGATATTATTTTTAAGGTTTTTAATATTGTTAAAACTAAAACCTTTAGATATAATCTTACAGATAAATATATGTGGGATTATATTAAGATGATTCAATGTAAAACTATTGATATACACGTTATAGAGATATTCAATTTTATAATGAAAAGTATTTTTGTTTTATGTGAAGAAAATAAAAATCCAATAACATTTTTTATGTCAGTAGTTGAAGACTGTGTTAAATGGTTTTTAAGATCTGTATATAAAGGTACGATAGTTTATGATGATTCAATCTCTACAGAAGATGTACAAACTATAAATTTTGATAATCTCAAAACATATACATTTAATGATACATTAGCAAGATTAAAAAATATTGCATATGAAAAGATTTATGATTCATTAGATAAAAGTTCAGCAATGACTTTTAAAAGTAAAACTGAAGATGAAGAAGTTGATAAATCTATAATAGAATTTCAAAGTAGAATATCAACAATTGAGTATGTATCACCATTATGTGATAGCTTAGTCTATCCTATTTTGTCTAAATTAACTTCAATCCCATATGAACACTTCAAAACAATCTCACCTGAACATTCTGCAGTTTTATCAGTTTATACACAAGAGTTATTATCTAAAGTATTTAAAACTGAATATCAAACTTTATTCCATTTGTTAAATTATTATTCAACTAGAGATGCTGCTGTAGCTACAACATATAAATTAAAAAATGCACATTATTTTCTTGAGTTAAATAATAATAGTAATTTTATAGGATTTAATACAAAATTATTTTTAGAGACAGCAATTAAATATTTTATTGGTAGAGTTTCTAGATTAAATTTAGTAAATATTATAACCGGAAATGAAATGACTGGAATACCATTAAGTAAAATTGAATCAGATATGACTAAATTCTATGTTTATTTTTTCAGTGGTAAATTCGAGAAAGAATTTGAAAAAATGAAGGAGTTATTAAATAATGACTTTTGATGATATTTTTGATTCAGATTCAATTAATAAAATGGCTGAAGAAATAGCTAAAGGTATAGATAAAAAAATTATACATGAATGGACTAATGGATTTATTTTAATAAATTTTAAACCATGTACTATGTGTAAAAATAGATTTTATAATGAGTTAATTAAAGGTCCTACAATTTGTTTAGAAAATAAAGAATTAAATTATAAAAAAAGAAAATGTAGTAAGTTTAGATATAATGATGAAATAATTAAAAGAAGGAAATTATGAGGTTAATATGGGAAATGTTATTTTTACAACAAGTATATGTAAATATTGTAAAAATTTATTTTATGATGAATTAATGGATGAATATACTTGTATTTTATATATAGGAATTTATGTTACATATAAATCATCTTGTAATAAATTTAAGGAAATAATATGAATACAGTTTTTGATTATTTCAAAAGTAGAGGTTATTTTCCATCTAAAAATTTTTGGAATTGTTATCTTTGTAAAAATTGTAAACATTTATTTAATGATGAATTAATGAAACATACAATATGTGTTATTGATAGAAATCCTACATATTATAATATGTGCAATAAGTTTGAAAGGAAGTAAATTATGTTAAAATCGACTCCAGGAAATGAACATAAACTTAAAAAGCTATATCTTAATAGAAATGAATTATTATATAATGTAAGAAGTATATTTTATAAAGATAAACTCTGTATGAAATGTAAATATTTATATAATGATGAATTATTATATGAAATAAAATGTTTTATTGATAAATTTTCTATAGATTACCAAAAAGAATGTAAACATTTTGAGGATAAAGAATTATGACTAGTTCTGAAATAAGTTATAAATTAACAAAACCTTTTTATAATAATTTTAATTGTGTTAAATGTGAATATTTTTTAGATGATGAATTAACTTATTCAGTAGGTTGTATTAAAAATATTATAGCATTACCAAGAATCATAGGATGTGAAAAATTTGAGGAAAAAGAAAATGAATATAGATAGTATTAAAATGCTTAATTTAGGTTTATGTAATAATTGTAAATATTTATTTTTAGATAAGTTAATGAAATATTGTCAATGTAATAAAGGAATATTTATGTTGTATAAAAGATATGATTGTATTAGATTTGAGGAAAAATAAAATGTTATTATATGACGAATATATAGAAAGTTTGTATCTTAATGAAACATATCTAGAAGAATTTAGAAAAAATTTTTTAAAAAGTCATATATTTTTAGTTAAACATGGTTATTACATATATAGTGATTGTTTATATTGTAATGATATAGAAATAAATGAATTAATCAAAGGAATGGTTACTTGTAAAATAGAGCATATTCCTATTAATGGAAAATGTAATTTTAAGGATTACAAGGATCTAAAATGAATAATGAAACTCCTATGTTGTATGATTATTGCTTGGTGTCAGATTATAAAAGTACTTGGAAAAAACATTATGAGAGACATGTTTATCATTCAAAAAGTAATTGTTATGTTTATATATGTTGTTCAACTTGTACCAAACTAAAATATGATAAATTAATAGATGGTATTGTTTGGTGTTATCATGGTATAACACCAACTTATGTTAAGAAATGTAAAAGATATAATAGAAATAAGAAAGGATAAATATGGGAAATATAAAATATACAGATGAAGAATTTTGGGAATATTGTGTAAAATATCCTTGTAATATATGTAAAAATTTATTTAAAGATGAATTGATTGAAACAGTTTATTGCACTATAGATGATACAATGGTTATAGGTATTAGATGTAAAGATTTTGAACTTTATGAAAGGAAAATAAATGAAATTTGAGAATATACATTATAATGAAATACGAAAAGAATGGGAAATAAGTTATCCATGTTGTAAATGTAAAAATTTATTTACAGATGAATTAATTACTAATTGAAAATTTTGTATTTTAGGAGAAACACCTAAATATAGTAATAATTGCAAAGAATATAAACATAACAAAAGAATTCCAAAATTTAAAAGGCATATAATATGATAGATGAAAATGGTATTAATTATTTAGATGCTCATTTGTATTTTTGGCCTTGTGATGTATGTCAATATAGATTTTATGACCAATTAATGGATTATATCGAATGTACAAAAAATGGTAATCCACAAATAGATGGTTCTTGTATATGGGAAGGTATTAAACATAAGAACGAGTATGAATATGACAGAAGATGAAGAATGGTATTTTCTTAATTTTGAATTATGTAAATTTTATGAATTTCCTTGTTTACTTTGTAAAAATAGATTTGAAGATTTATTAACTAATTATGTTTGTTGTAAAGTTGATGGTGAACCTTTAGGTACTGAATGTAAGGATTTTATATGATAAAATATTATAATCCATCAGAATTATCTGAATTTATTAAAACAGTTCAATTTATATTCTGGTCCTTGTTTAAGATGTAAAAATAGATTTAATGATGAATTAACTAGATATGTTGAATGTATTATTGATAGTGATAAAAGAAAAGTGAATTCAAATATGATAATTGAATGTGAAGACTTTATACAAAAGGATGATTAAAATGCCTTATATACAATTTCCTAAAACAAAAGATAAACATAATATACCTGGAATATCGTGTAGAAAATGTAAGAATTTACATTTAGATGAATTGATGAATTATGTTTTTTGTGAAGAAATATTAAAAACTTTTGAAACTTATTTTGATTGTAATAAATTTACATCAATTAGACCAAAAGTATATTTTATAGGAAGAGAACCAAAACCTATTATTTGTTATAATTGTAAACATTTACATGAAGATAGTATACGATATATATCGTATTGTGAATTAGATAAAGAGCCAAATCCAAATAATCCATTTGTATATTCAGATCATGAATCTTGTTGGATAACTATTGAAAAAATCTAAAAATACAAGAGATTGAATTTAAAGAACAAAATAATATAGGATGATTTATGGCAGAAGATAAAGATATTTTAAAATATTTAATGAGATCTTCAATATGCGATAATTGTAAATATTTGTATGTTGATGAATTAATGTGGGTTAAGGAATGTTTAAAAGATAAAGAACCACAAAGTTATTATACTTCATATGTTCATCTTCATTATTACTGTAAATCATATGAAAGGATAGAATAATGGAAATTACTTTAATGGAAAAAAGAAAATGTATTAGATGTAAGTATTTTTATATAGATGAATTGGTTAAATATATAATATGTATTATTAATTTAAAACCTAGAATTCAAATATTTCCTAAACTTAAAATTAGATGTGGAGGATTTGAAAAATAAAAGGATTGTTTATATGTCAATAAGAAATTTAAAATATTATGAAGGGTGCATAGATTGTAAATATTTATTTAATGATGACTTAATTCTTTGGGGAACTTGCCTAAAAGGAATAGAAGAACCACCATTATAAAGTTTTTGGAAAAAAGATTTTCATTGCGAATTATATGAAAGGATGGAACATGATTGAAACTGGAATATATTGTTTTATAATATGTCAAAAATGCAAAAATTTATTTAAAGACAAATTAATTGGTTATGGTTCATGTACAGAAGGAATAAAAGAACCAGATGCTCCATTTATTAGATATGATAATACTTTAATTGATAATAAATTAAGTGGAGAATGTTGGGAAATATGTCCTAAGTTTAAAGAAAGGATAGAATAATGAATTTAATAAATATATGTAATAGATGTAAAAACTTATTTAAGGATGAGTTATTAAAATATGGAACATGTAATTTGGGAATAGAAGAACCAGACTATGTTGAAGATATACTTATTAGTTATATAGATTGCCAATATTTTGAAAGGAAAGAATAATGTTAAGAAAATATACAACATCAGCAATAGGTAAAGATGATTTATTATGGTATTTAACATGTCGTAATTGTAAAAATTTGTTCAATGATGAATTAATAGATTATGGATCTTGCAAAATTGGAGAAAGACCTAAATGGATTAATAGACAAGAAGTATGTAGTAAATTTGAAAGGATATAATTATGATAAGTATTAGTAGAGATAAAAATATATTATATCAAAATTCTAAATGTTATCATTGTAAAAATTTATTTGAAGATAAATTAATAAATTATGGATCATGTAAATTAGGTTTAATACCAACAGAAATTAAAAAACATGAATGGTTAATAGAAAATATATGTGAGAAATATGAATTTTATATATGGTAAATTTGAAAGGATAGAATAATGGAGAATCTAATGGAGAATCTAATTTATATTGTTTGGTGTAGTGATTGTAAATTTTTATTTCATGATGAATTGATAGATTATGGATCATGTAAATTAGGAATAGAAAGTCCTAAAATAACATTTTTTACAAATTATAAATGTATTGAATATGAAAGGAATGATAATGGAAAACTTAATATATTATGAAAAATGTCAAAGTTGTATATATCTATTATATGATAAATTAATTAAATTTGGCTGGTGTAAATTAGGAATAGAAGAACCAGAATATATAAAAAGTGCTCAGACTTATGTTATATGTAATTATTATAAAAGAGGAGATTCATTAATAGAAAGGATTGTATAATGAATAAAGATTTTCATCATTTTTTATGTGAAAGTTGTAAAAATATATTCAAAGATGATCTTATTAATCATTGGTCTTGTAAATTTAATTATGAAGAACCAAATAGTTCTCTCAAACCTAAATTACAATCAAATAAAATAGCGCATTGCGATAGTTATGAAAGGGAATTTAAATGAGAAATTATTTATATGGTGAATGTTTTTCATGTGAGAATTTATTTATGGATGAATTATTATATACTGGAACATGTAAACTAGGAATAATACCAGATCAATGGTTTGAAATACAAGGGAGTAGAGAAAATTGTTATAAATACAAAGATATAAGGAATAGTTTTTATGACCAATCTAAATATATTAGCACCATGTAAAAGTTGTAAAAATTTATTTCTTGATGAATTAGTAAATTTTGGTTCATGTAAATTAGGGAAGAGTTTCCCAACATCAACATCTAAAAATAAAAAAATGTTTTCCCATTTATTTTTATGTGATGGATATAAACATAAAAAAAGAAAGGAATAATTTTATGGCTAATCTATATTATTATCTTACATGTAAAGGTTGTAGATATTTATTTATTGATAAATTAGTATATTATGGTTCTTGTAAATTAGAAAGAGAACCATGGGTTTTTAATATTAAATCAAATGAAACTGAATGTTGTGGTAAATCTGTTTATTTTAAAAATAAAAAGGTCATTAAATAAATGGATAATTTATATTGTTTTAGATCATGTTTAGATTGTAAACATTTATTTATAGATTTTTTAATGAAACATGCATCATGTAAAATAGATGCAATACCAACATATGCTGAAAAATATTCTGTTATAAAAAAGTGTAATAAAAAGGAACTTAAAAACTAAATGATAAAACTTTTAAATTTAGATGATTTTACAAGAAATTTAATTCCAATAACTTCTCCTGAATATTATACTAGAACAGGAAATGAATACAATCAAGAAGGATTGTTATCAGAGAAAATATTTGGGAATGAAGGAAGTAAGGATAGAAGACAAAAATATTCTTTTATTAATTTGAATTCTTATGTACTTCATCCGTCGATGTATAAAATACTAATTCAAATTGATAGAAGAATAATGAAATTTATTTCAACTGAAAGTCAATTTGCATTAGATAAAGAAAAAAATTTAATAGAAGTTGATAATGGTGTTACTGGTATATCCGAATTTATGAGACTCTTCCCTGAGATTAATTTCAGGGGAGGGTCTCCTGATCGAGATAAGTATATTTTTATTCTAAAGAAATTTTATGAAGACGGTACATTATTTGTTAGTAAAGTTCCAGTAATTCCTCCAGATATGAGACCTATAACTAAAAAAGAAGATGGAACATTAATGGTAGATCCTTTAAATGAAAAATATCAAACAATTTTAAGAAGATCATTCCAAGTTAAAAGTGCTGGAGGGAAAGGTCCATTATTTGACTTGTTAAATTATGGATTACAAAAAGCTGTTATTGAACATGATGATTTTATTAGAACTAAAATTAGTAAAAAATCAGGAGTGGTTAGAGATCAATTATTATCTAAACGTGTTGACTTTTCAGGTAGAGCAGTTGTTACACCTGGTCCGGATTTAAAGGTAAATGAAGTTGGTTTACCTATGAAAATAGCAGTAAATATCTTTAAACCTTTTGTTATATATCAATTATTATATGCTAAAAGAGTTGATTTAGTTAAACTATCTAAACTTGTAAAAGAGTTTACATCTAGTGAGTTATCGGTAGATACAATAGAAAGAGTTATTAAATCTATTAAATCTGGCGATAAAATTCCTAAAGAATTATATGATATTTTCTTTGAAGCTACAGAAGTTGCAATGATGGGCAGAGTAGTTTTAATTAAAAGAGACCCAAATATTCATAGAGAGAACATAAGGGCGGTATTTCCTAAATTAATAAATGGAGAAACAATACAGATATGTACCCTTACTGTAGGCGGATATAACTGCGACTTTGATGGAGACAGCAGTTTTTGTTTTATTAAATATAAAGTGGAAAGTGGAAAAGAAAAAATAATACATATATCTGAATTTGAATCTAATGGTTTATTTGAAAAATATGAAACTAAAATTAAAGATAATGGAATCCAAATTGATAAATATAGAACAAATGAGAAATTAACTATAAAATCAATAAACTCAGAATCAGGAAAAATAGATGATAAGATAATAAAAGAATTTAGTGTTCATAAAGGTAT
>Ga0316217_10000475_pt1 | contig 57412 bp, 47 predicted proteins | sample 1anoAmetaG_FD_203633 | JGI IMG/M metagenome (GOLD analysis project Ga0316217, IMG submission 203633) | Freshwater microbial communities from Trout Bog Lake, Wisconsin, USA - 1anoA | ecosystem: Environmental > Aquatic > Freshwater > Lake > Hypolimnion/Profundal zone | place: USA: Wisconsin...
TGGTGATCCTGGACTTCCCGCACTCCGATCTGCGCCGCGCCCGCGCCGCTGCACTGTCGATGATTCCGACCTCGACCGGCGCCGCCAAGGCGATCTACCTGGCGATCCCCGAGTTGAAGGGCAAGCTGGACGGCTTCGCGGTGCGCGTTCCTACGCCGAACGTTTCGGCCGTGGACCTGGTCACCGTGGTCGGCCGCAACACCACCGTGGAAGAGGTGAACGCGGCCCTGAAGAAGGCCAGCGAAACCGCTCCGCTCAAGGGCTACCTCACCTACACCGAAATTGAGCTGGTCTCCTCGGACTTCAAGGGCGATCCCAGCTCCTCGACGCTGGACGCCAAGCTGACCCGCGTGATCGGCGGCAACCTGGTAAAGACCTTTGCCTGGTATGACAACGAGTGGGGCTACAGCAACCGCGTCCGCGACCTGATCACATTCTTCGGCCAGAAAGGCCTGTAACCGGCAGCGGGTTTGGGGTATCGTCCTCGAACCCGCTTTCATTGCGTGCAACCGATTGCACGCGGCACTATTCGCACACAGAGTTCGCACTACAGGGATTTTGCAAGACGATATTGAACCACGCTCGGGTGAGCACGCCATGGCCAAGCTTTCGATCCGCGATTTGCAATTGAACAATCACCGGGTTCTGATGAGAGTGGACTTCAATGTTCCTCTCGATAACGGCCGCGTTACGGATGACACGCGCATCCGGGAGACGCTGCCCACCATCGAGTACGCTCTGCGCCACGGCGCCAAACTGATCCTGGTCTCGCACCTGGGACGCCCCAAGGGCAAGCCCGATCCCGCCTACAGCCTCAAACCGGTGGCCGAGCGGCTGCGCATCCTGCTCGACGAGCGCATGGGCCGCGGCCAGAACGTCGGCTTCTCGCCCGACTGCGTCGGCATGCAGGCCGAGGAGATGGCCAACCAGTTGGAGCGCGGCCAGACCCTTCTGCTGGAAAACGTCCGCTACCACGCCGAAGAAGAAAAAAACGACCCGGCGTTTGCCAAGCAGCTGGCGAGTCTCGCGCAAATGTACGTCAATGACGCCTTTGGCTCGGCGCACCGCGCCCACGCCAGCACTGAGGGCGTCACCCACTTTCTGCACAAAAACGCCGCCGGACTGCTGATGGAGCGCGAGCTGGAATATCTGAGCAAGGCGACGGAGAATCCCGCCAAGCCTTTCCTGGCGATTCTGGGCGGCGCCAAGGTGAGCGACAAGATCGGCGTCATTCGCAATCTGCTGCCCAAGCTGAACGCGCTCATCATCGGCGGCGGCATGGCCTATACCTTCCTGAAGGCGATGGGCCAGGAGACCGGAAAATCCCTGCTGGAAGCCGACAAGGTGGAACTGGCGCGCGAGCTGATCGCCGAGGCCAAGGCCAAGCACGTCCGCCTGCTGCTTCCGGTGGACCACGTGGTGGCCTGCAAGTTTGACGCGTCGGCCACGGGCACCATCATCGCCGAGGGCCAGCCGATTCCCGCCGACAAAATGGCGCTCGACATCGGTCCGGCCACCATTGAGCTGTTTGCCGAAGAGGTCTCCCGCGCCCGCACCATCGTCTGGAACGGCCCCATGGGCGTCTTCGAGTTCGACCAGTTCAGCAAGGGCACCACCAAGATTGCCGAAGCGGTGGCCGACAACCCCGGAGCGACTTCGATTGTAGGCGGCGGAGACAGCGTGGCGGCCGTGCACAAGGCCGGCGTGGCCGACAAGATCACCCACATCTCCACCGGCGGCGGCGCCTCGCTGGAATTCCTGGAAGGCAAAAAGCTGCCCGGCGTGGAAGCGCTGACCGACAAACCGTGAACACTCTCACCCGGCTCGACCTCGGGGAAGGCGCACAGATCTTCTTCGAGGCTGGTGACATCACGCAGCAGTCCACCGACGCCATCGTCAACGCGGCCAACTCCAGCCTGAAGGGCGGCGGCGGAGTGGATGGCGCCATTCATCGCGCCGGAGGTCCGGCCATCCTGGAAGAGTGCCGCAAGGTCGTCGCCCGCGACGGACACCTGCCTCCCGGCGAAGCGGTGCAGACCACCGGCGGAAACCTGCGCGCAGCCTTCGTGATCCACACCGTCGGCCCTGTCTGGCGCGACGGAATGCAGGGCGAGAGCGGCATCCTGGCCTCGGCCTTCCGCAACTCGCTGCGGCTGGCCGACCGGCTGGGCCTGCACTCGGTGGCCTTTCCCGCGATCTCCACCGGAGTGTACGGATACCCGCCGGAAGCGGCGGCGTCCCTGGCGGTGGCAACCGTCATCGACGAACTGGCTGGCGCGCGCAGCGTGCATGAGGCGCGCTTTGTGCTCTTCGGCGCCGAGATGCTCTCCATCTTCATTCGAGCCGCAAAAGACGAACAGCGGCGGCGCAACGCATCCCGCTGGAGCTTTCAAACCCTGGCACTCAACGCCATCGATCCTATAACCAACACATGAGGCAACTATGAGCCGCAAGAAGATCATTGCCGCCAATTGGAAGATGTATAAGACCCCTGAGCAGTCGCGCCAGTTCATGAACGAGTTCGCGCCCCTGGTGGCCGGACACAGCCGCGACGAGATCGTAATCTGCCCGCCCTTTGTGGATATCGCCGCCGTGCTCGAAAAGACCGCCGGCACCGCCATCGAAGTGGGTGCGCAGAACATGTATTGGGAAAAGGAAGGCGCATTCACCGCCGAGATCAGCGGCGAAATGCTGATCGCAGCCGGCTGCAAGTGGGTCATCCTCGGCCACTCCGAGCGCCGCCAGTACTTCGGCGAAAGCGACGACACGGTGAACCGCCGCCTGAAGGTTGCGCTGGAGGCCGGCCTTGCCCCCATCGTCTGCATCGGCGAAGTCAAGGAAGAGCGCGAGGCCGGCGTCACCGAGGACGTGCTGCGCCGCCAGTGTTCGCGCGCCTTCAGCAGCATCTCCGCCCGCAAGGCCGCGAAAATGGCCATCGCCTACGAGCCGGTCTGGGCCATCGGCACCGGACTGACGGCCACCCCGGAGATGGCCAACCAGGCCCATCAGCTGATCCGCCAGGAGGCTTCCAACGTCTTCGGCGCGGAGTACGCGCAGCAGCTGCGCATACTCTACGGCGGCAGCGTCAAGCCGGAGAACGCCCACGATTTGCTCTCGCAGGAGGAAATTGACGGCGCGCTGGTGGGCGGCGCCAGCCTCAAGCCGGACTCATTCTCCAAAATCGTCCACTGGTAGCCGAGCGCCCGCAGCCGGAGTGGCATTATTTGCCGCGTACCCGGCTGCGAGGCGCAGTGTTTTTTGCGGCGCTGACCTGGGAATGCGAGACACAACAACCGAGAAACCGCTGTAAGGCTTCCCATCTGCGCCGAGTTTGTTATACTCGAATTGCCTCTGTACACGCTCTTTGGAAGCTTACGAATTGCCGCGGCGCGGGCCTACAGCCCAGTGCCGGGCGATAGCAGTGCGGAAGTGGTGGAATTGGCAGACACACCATCTTGAGGGGGTGGCGCCGAGAGGCATGCGGGTTCAAGTCCCGCCTTCCGCACCAACCTTCCCTTTCGGCCATTCGCGCCGGAGCGGAACATTCCAAATGGTCCCAGGCAGGCAAAACTTTAGAGCTTAGGCATCTCTAAGCTTGGAAACGTCCGGCGTGCGTAACCGCCGGGAAGGAAAAGCATGATTCTCGTTCTGGTCACCATCGTTCACGTTATTGTGTGCCTGTTCCTTATTGCCGTAGTTCTACTGCAAAGCGGCAGCAGCGCCGACCTGGCGGGAGCCTTCGGCGGAGGACTGGGCAGCCAGACGGCCTTCGGGCCGCGTGCGGGCGCCAACGTCCTCACCAAGATGACCACCTGGGCCGCGGTCATTTTCATGCTCACCTCCTTTACCCTGGCCGTCATCTCCGCCCGCCACGGCAGCGGCGGCAGCTCGGTGCTGGACAACAGCAAGTCCGCGCCGGTGAAGACCAACACCCCGTCGTCCAAGTAAGTTTGAGATCTGCAAAACTCCCCGCTGCGGCGGGGAATTTTGTTTGCCCTGCAGAAGGCTTCAGGGTGCCCCGTTCAAGCTTCTTTTGCTCGGGCGGGGTTGTTGACTGTGTTCTTGATTTTGCTTTTGCTGTTGTTCTTGCGCTTCTCTACTACTTCCGCAGATACGGATTCTCCTCGCGCTCTTCACCGATCGTGGTGAGCGGCCCGTGGCCCGGAACCACGATTACATCATCGGGCAGTTCCAGCACCGTGGTGTGCAGCGAGCGCAGAATATTCTCGTAGCTTCCGCCGGGCAGGTCGGTGCGCCCAATCGAACCGGCGAAGAGCGTGTCGCCGGCAATCAGTTTTTTCTCTGGAGCAAAATAAAGGCACAGCGAACCTTCGGTGTGCCCCGGCGTCAGCAGAATCTCTCCGCTCAGCGAACCGGCCACGACCTTGTCTCCGCTCTTGGGACTCTCGTCGATCTCCACCTTGCCCGGGTCCTTCATGCCCAGCCACTGCGCCTGCACCGGCAGCATGGAGACCAGCATGGCGTCGTTTTCATTCAGCAGAATCGGCGCGCCGGTGGCCCGCTTCAGCTCCATCGCCCCGCCGATGTGGTCCAGGTGCGCGTGCGTCACCACGATCTGCTTCACCTGCAGCCCATGCCGCGCCACAATGGCGAGGATCTTGGAAACATCCGCGCCGGGATCGATCACCATCGCCTCGTGCGACACCTCGTCGCCCACGATGGAGCAATTGCACTGCAGCGGCCCAACCGCAAGAATCTCGTGAATCATAGGGTGATGATAAGCGCAGGAAGGAAAGGTTTCAAAGGGTTAGAAGTCTTAGGGTTTCAAGGTGAGTCGCTTCCCTGAGGATGAAGACTCGCACAGAGCCTCACTTCTCGCCTACCGCAGCCCGCTTTCTGGGCAGCCTGCCAATTTTCGCATCCACCGGGCCGGAAAGATCCGGCAATCCTTCTATCCAACCGAGCTTTTCTTCTGCCTTGAAGAATCCTGTGCTGTTGTATTGGACACGGAAGTCATTACTCAGATTCACGACGGCAAAACCGTTTGACGGACCGAGGACGTGCGAAGCATTTCCATCGAACGTTTCGATCATTTCCCAGGAGATCGGCGCAGTCAGGTGGAACTTGCTCTTCAGGTAGGAACAATGGCCGGCACTGGCGACCTTTCTCGCGGGAAAAACGCAGCTGTAATGCGCCCAGACATCCGCATTCTGCGATGGGGTACGAGTCGAAAAGTATCTGATTCCGTCAACTCTTTGCTCCTGGGTTACCCACTGAAGCAGAATCTGCGGAACGATATACTGGGGGAAAAATGAACCTTCCCTCGATCCAACATTCATGGAGCACGCTGCGATGAGCGGCCAGCAAAGAATGTATGACGCTATAAATTTCTCATCGAAGCGAAGGCGCAGGTCCCTATATGAATCCCCCTCGTCTGCGGCTTTGCATCTTTTTGACGTCGCCTCGAAGACGAACCATGCGAGACTTGGAGGGAACTGAAGGTCGAGGACCTTGACTTCTTCGGCAAAGCGAAATCGGGAAACCGAGACGCTACTAAGCTGGGGACGGTCAAGTTCCTCCCAACATATCCAGACCGAGCTTCCGAGGTAAAGGCAGGGCAAGCCAGAAATACTGTATCGTTGGTTGCCAACGTGGCGACGCTTTTCAAATGGAACGTGGAAGATGTCTTTCCGAGTGGCCGGCCTCCTATCTGCCCTAATTCTGTAGAGTGGAGGATGCAGGATGCGTTCCAAGAAGTACTCAAAATCGTCTCGGAACTGGCGTCCGGGCGCTGGCGCGCTCAAAGTAGAAAACAATTTCTCGATGTTTACGAGCGCGAGAGACTTCTCCACCTCATCGTATGCCCGGTCTGGGTGCCCAGCCAAGTAATGCTTTACAGCAGCAACAATCTGCTTGGATAACTGTTCAAGCGTTCCCAGAGATCGCTTGGCTTCGGAGCAAATATTCGGAAACTCGGGGTCATCTAGCAACCTAACGGCGGCAATGAACTGCCGAAATGCCTGCCCAAGAAAGCGGTCAAACGTTGTTTTGCCTTCTTGGAAACCGCCTCTCGGGAGCGAGACCGCTGCGGATTTGAAGAACTCTGAGAGATTCATTCACCGCCCTCGACCAAAACAGTGTCTCACACTTCACTCATCCATCGCCCTCAACACCCGCCCGATGCCTTCGCGGAAATCCTCCTCCGGAGCGATCAGGCTGGCGACGAGATACCCCGCGCCGGGGAAGTCGAAGAAGTGGCCGGGATGGATGAGCACAGATTCCTGCTCCAGCAGCGCGATGGCCGTCTCCTCATCGGTGCGCGTGGATGGAGTGCGCAGCACGGCGTACCATCCTGCGTCGAACTCCAACCGCGAGGTCATCTTCGCCTTCGCAAGCTGGGCATCGAGTTCGCGCAGGTTGCGCTGCACGCGCTGGCGCAGCTGCCGTTGAATGCCCTCGCGCGTGGCGAGCAGTTCGGCCACTGCCCATTGCACCGGAGCATTCGGTGAAAGATACGTGTCGGCAATCACGTCGAGGCGGTCGAGCGCCGCATACACCAATGCAGGCGGGCCGCTGGCGGCGATCCACGCTACCTTGATCTGCGGCAGCGCGCAGATCTTCGACAGCCCACTCAGGGTAAACGTAAGCGCGGCATCGTTTGCGGCAAAGCTCAGCGGCGGCTCTGCGGTGGCGTTGTCGCGTTCATCACCGCTCCCGTTGCCGAGCCCATAATCTAAAAATACCTCGTCGGCCACCAGCGCAAGCTCGTGCTCGCGGCACAGCGCGTTGAGCCGCTCCAGTTCCCAGTGCCGCGTAAAGTGGCCGGTGGGATTGTTGGGATGGACGACCATGATGGCCCGCGAGCGCGGCGTGATGGCCCGGCGCAGCGACTCGAATTCGATCTGCCAGCCGTGGTCGTAAACCAGCTCGTAGGGCACCAGCTTTACGTCTTGAATATCGGCGAGAAACGCAAAGAGCGGGTAACTGGGTTGCGGCACCAGCACCTCGTCTCCGGGATCACACAGCAGACGGAAGCAGTAGGAGTAGGCCTCGCTGGTGCTGACCGTAAGAATGATCCGCTCCGCCGAAAGCGCGACGCCACACCCGGCGTAGTAGGCGGCCACGGCCTCGCGCGCCGCAAGAATTCCCTTGGAGGCGGGCTCGTATTCGAGCGCCCGCGGATGCTGCAGCGCGCGTAGAATGCGTTCGCCTTCAAAGTGCAGCCCCACGGTGGTGGGATTGGACGCCGTCAGGTCCAGCAGCCTGCGCCCACCGTTCACTTCCAAGCTCCGCGCCTGCTCCACGGCAAGCGAGTAGCGGTTGGCGGCGAGGTTCCATTCAGTTCGGCGGGCAAACATGCTCTCTCACGGTATCGCGCAAACAATGATCGTGCCAACCAGTAAATTGATTCGCGATTGACCGTGCCGGGCGAGCAAGGTAGGCTAGGCGGGAACTCCGAGACGGGACGACGATCGCATCGCGGAAGCCATTGGGAATGGAGAGTGGTGGGTGATCCTTATGCCTCAGTTAATTCTGGCCTTTACTGCCTTGGGTCTAGAAGATTTTTCATGGCGGACTTACGCACTCTTAGGTGTCGTCTACACGCTAGTCACTCTCCTGGTTATTGTGAAATTGAAAAAGGTCCGTCCCGGCTTCCCCAAACTGAAACCGCTCCTGACGATTCTGATGATTCATGCGGTATTCCTGACAATTTTCCTGCTGGAAATGCAGTTTATTGCCTATGTCGCACCGTTCCTGCCGAATTGGACGATCGCACCAAGCCAAAGCCCCGGAAGAGGACGTGGAATCTCATTCCTTGATTACTTGTTCATTCCTACACTGCTGGTTTTGTGCATCGTCGAGCAACGATGGCTTTATGTGCAAGGTAAGGCGCATTCCTCTGCTCCCGAGGTCGGCTCCTCTTCCACGTCGGCGAACGTGAGAGATGAACGGTAGGCGAAGGGCTTGCGAGGATGCCGGCCAGAGCATGGATTCTCCCTTGAACCATCTCCGCAAGTTTTTCCAGATCGCCGAGCGCGGCAGCAGCATTCGCCGCGAGATCCTCGCCGGCATCACGACCTTCACCACCATGTCCTACATCGTGGTGGTCAATCCGGCGATCCTGAAGACGGCGGGCATTCCCGCGGGGCCGTCGATGACGGCGACGATTCTGGCGGCGGTGTGCGGCTGCCTGCTGATGGGTCTCTACGCCAACCGCCCGTTCGCCATCGCTCCCTACATGGGCGAGAACGCCTTCATCGCCTTCACCGTCTGCCTTGGCCTGGGCATTCGCTGGCAGACCGCGCTGGGCGCAATCTTTTTGGCCGGGCTGGCGTTCGTAGCGCTCACCGTGTTGCGCCTGCGGCAGTGGCTGGTGGAATCCATTCCCGCCTCGCTGCGCTATAGCTTTGCCGCGGGTATCGGACTGTTCCTCACATTCATCGGACTGAACACGACGGGCATCGTCGAGTTGGGCGTTGCGGGCGCGCCGGTGAAGGCGGGCGCGCTCACCTCGGCGCCGGTGCTGGTCGCCATCTTCGGCTTCCTGCTGATGGGTGCGCTGGTGATCCGCAAGGTTCCGGGCGCGCTGTTGATCGGCATTGTCATCACGGCGATCGCGGCGTTTGCCGCGCGGGTTGCGCCATGGCCGCAGGCGCTCTTCGGAGCCCCGGCCTCTGTGGCACCGATCTTTGCCCAGTTCGACCTGCGCGGCGCGCTCTCGCCCAGGGCGCTGCCGGTCGTGCTCACCATCTTCATCATGGCCTTTGTGGACACCATGGGCACGCTGATCGGCCTTTCGGCCCGCGCCGGTTTTCTCGACGAGCAGGGCAACCTGCCGCAGATCGAGCGGCCCATGATGGCCGACGCGCTGGCCACCGCGCTCTCACCCATCTTCGGCACCACCACCTCGGGTGCCTTTGTGGAATCCGCTACCGGCATTGAAGCCGGAGGACGCACCGGGCTGACCGCCGTGGTGGTGGCCATTCTGTTTGCGCTCTCGGCCTTCGCCGCACCCTTCGTGTCGGCCATTCCGGCGCAGGCTTACGGCCCCGCGCTCATCCTCGTCGGACTCTTCATGCTGGCGCCCATCGCGCGCATCGACTTTTCCGACTACACCGAATCGCTCCCGGCCTTCGCCGTCGTCTCCCTGATGTGCTTCACCTACAACATCGCCGTTGGCATCACCGCAGGCTTTCTGCTCTACCCGTTCTGCAAGCTGGTGCAAGGCAAAGCCCGCGAGGTTCACGCGGGCTTGTGGGTGCTGGCCGGATTGTCACTGCTGTTCTTCGTCTTCTATCCGTACCAATAGAGGGGACGTCCGATATGCGAAAACGGAAACCAGAGATGCTGCCAACTGCATCTGATCTCTTGCAAGAGGAAAGGTCGTGACAACATGCGCGGATTTATTCTCGGCGTGTTCCTAACCATCTTTATGCTTCTCGTGGGCGGCTTCCTGTTCGTGCGCAGCGGAAAGCTCTCCATGGCGACGAATGCGCCGCCCCTTCCGATGGAAAAAACCATTGCCCAACTGGCGATCCACGCGAGCATGGGAGACGCCAGGGATCAGAAGGATCCGCTCCCGTTCGACGATGCCAATCTGTTGGCCGGAGCGAAGGTGTACAGAGACCACTGCGCGGGCTGCCACGGTCTTCCGCAGTCGCACTCGACGATCGCCAAAGCAATGTTCCCCTCGCCGCCTCAGCTGATGGAGGGCGACGATATGGTAACCGACGATCCGGAAGGCGAGACTTTCTGGAAGGTGACGCACGGCATCCGGCTGAGCGGCATGCCCGGCTTTGCTGCCATCTTGTCGGATACCGAACGCTGGCAGGTGACCATGATGCTGGCGCACGCCGACAAACTCCCCCGTGCGGTGCAGGCGGAGTTCGCACATTAGGGCGGGAGAACATGGAACGAGGCTATTCCGTCTCTTCCAGAGCCTCGCTCAGCTCGGCCCACTCGCTCTCCAGGGCTTGCAGGCTGCGCCGCTTTTCTTCCAGCAGGGCTGAGAGGCGCTGCGTCTCCTCGGCGCTGACGTAGCGGCCCAGGGACTCTTCGGATTCGGCGATGATGGCCTCGGTGCGGCTCACCTCGGACTCTACCTTGGCCAGCCGCTCGGCCATCTGTTTGCGCTTCATCGGATTCACGCGCCGCTTGGCTTCGATGACCGGCTCGACCACGGCTTCGGCCACAGCGGCCGCGGACGCAGCGCTCGGCGCTGAGCGTAAACCGGCGCGCAGAGAATCCTCCAAGGCCTGTGCGCCATTCTGCTTGCGCCACAGGTAGTCCTCGTAGTTGCCGGGGAAGATGTGGACCGCGCCATCGGCCACCTCGAAGACGCGCGTCGCCAGACGGTCAATAAAATAGCGGTCGTGCGAGACGAAGACGCAGGTTCCGGTGAACTTCTGCAGCGACTCCAGCAAAACGTCCTTGGCGCGCAGGTCCAGGTGGTTGGTTGGCTCGTCGAGCAGCAGAAAGTTCGAGGGGTGCAGCAGCATTCTCGCCAGAGCATAACGGTTGCGCTCGCCGCCGCTGAGCACGCCGATCTTTTTGAACACGTCGTCTTCGCTGAAGAGGAAGCTGCCGAGCAGGCTGCGCAGCTCGGTCTGCGAGCGTGGTGCTACCGTGTTCAGGTCGTCCAGCATGCGGGCCTCGGTGTCGAGTTCCTTGTACTGGTCCTGCGCGAAGTAATCGACATCGACGTTGTGTCCCAACGCATACTCGCCGCGGGTTGGACTCTCGGTCTGCGCCAGCAACTTGATCATGGTCGATTTGCCCGCGCCGTTCACGCCCACCAGCGCAATCCGTTCGCCGCGCTCGATGGTGAAGCTTACATCGCGCAGCACATGCTTTTCGCCGTAGCTCTTGCTGACCTTTTTGAACTCTGCGACGATGCGGCCGCTGGGCTTGGGCTGCGGGAAGGTGAAGTGAATGGTCTTCTCGTCCTCGGGCACTTCGATGCGCTCGATCTTCTCCAGTTCCTTGATGCGGCTCTGCACCTGCTTGGCCTTGGTGGCCTGGGCGCGGAAGCGATTGATGAAGGCCTCGAGTTGCTCGATGCGCTCATGCTGATTGCGGTAGGCGGCGGAGAGCGAGTCGCGGCGCTGCTCCTTGTCGCGCAGATACTTGTCGTAGTTTCCGCTGTAGAAGTGCACGCCCTTGTTCCAGATCTCGACGATCTTCTTCACCGTCACGTCGAGGAAGTAGCGGTCGTGCGAGATCAGGACATACGCGTAAGGATAGTTGGAGAGATAATCCTCCAGCCAGTTGCGCGTCTCCAAGTCGAGGTGGTTGGTGGGCTCATCGAGCAGCAGCATGTTGGGCTTTGCCAGCAGCAGCCTGGCCAGCGAGATGCGCATCTGCCAGCCGCCGCTGAACTCCTCGGTCTGCCGCAGCCAATCTTCTTTGGCAAATCCCAGACCGGTCAGCACAGTGCCCACTTGCGACTCCAGGCTGTAGCCGTCTCGGTGCAGGAACTCGCTCTGCACGCGGTGAAAGCGCTCGCTCACCTGCTCGTACTCGGCGCCCGCCGGATCGATTTCGCTCATGCGACGGGTCAGCGTTTCCAGCTCGCGCTCCATGGCGTGCACGTCGTCGAATACAGAAAGGCATTCGGCAAAAACGGTGCGGCCGCTCAGTTGCAACCCGTCCTGCGGCAGGTAGCCGGCGCTGACGCCCTTGCCGCGGGTGATGTTGCCGTAATCGAGCGATTCGATTTCGGCCAGCACCTTCAGCAGGGTGGATTTCCCCGTGCCGTTGCCGCCCACCAGGCCGACGCGGTCCTGCGGGGTGATCAACCAGTTCAGGTTTTCGAAGAGAAGTTTGTGGCCGAAGCGTTTACCGGCGTCCGTGAGTTGAATCATTCAGAAGTGAACCACACCGTGAGTTTATGTCCTTATTCTCTCACGGATGCGGGAACGGTTCCGTTGGCGCGCTGCTGCGCCAGCCGCAGGCGCAGTTCGAGGGCGTTTTCACTCTTGGCTTCGTCCATCCGGCCCTCGCCGAGCAGGCTCTCGGAGAGCGCCGAATGGTAGCCGACGCCGTCGTAGCGCAAGCTGATTGCGGTGCGAGCGTAGCGCTCGGCCCCGGTGAAATTCTTCGCAGCGAGATCCATCCGGGCGAGCTGATAGGCGGCCGCTGCACGCACCTCGGTATGAAGTCCGGCTTTGACCGGCATTCCCGCCGGAGGCTCGGTAAACTGCATGGCCTTCATATACGCGGCCCGCGCTTCGTCCAACCGTTCATGGCCGAATAAAATCACCCCGCGCTCCAGCCAGAGCTTGGGCGAGTTGGGATAGTAGACCATCGCGTCGTCAAGAACACGAAGGGCTTTGGCAGTATTTCCTTCCGCGTCGTACGTGGCAGCCGTTTCAAGAATCGCTTTGGGCTGCGACGGGGAAATCTCCAGCACGCGGCTCCAAAGCGATTTGTCACAATCCCAGTAGCCCATCTCACGCCAGGTAAGGCCCGACCAGAGAGCCACTACGCACAAGGCCACCACCAGCCGCCCTTTGTTCTGCAACCGTCCCAGATTCAGAATGGCCCACGCCAGCAGAGCGCAGAACGCGTAGGCGGAAATGTAGAGGTATCTATCGTGCTGGGAGACCATGGGAGCCACCATTACCGGTGGCGCCAGGTTAATGACAAACCAGACACCTAGGAAGACAGCAACCGCCGAGCGCTGCCGCCGCCACAGGCACCAGGCCGCCAGACTCAAAACGGCGAGTCCGGCTGCGGGTAGGAAGAAATTCCGCAGCGTGGGGTGATCGATGACCACCGGCGTGTACTCCACTGCCAGGCCCCAGGGCATCACCAGGTGCCGGAGATACCACCAGATCGAATACGGCGCCGTCCAGAGATTGCTCAATGTAAAAGTTGGATGAATATATTCGGCGCCCACAGCGGCTGGCTTGATGACTTTATGCCGCATCGCCATGTAGGCCGCCCACACCACTCCGTAAGGCACCAAGGTGCGCAGGATGCGCCAAGTCCGTCCTGCTTCTGGCCCATTCAGCCATAGATAAACCGCGATCAGGATGGGCATGAACACCATGGTCTCTTTGGTGAGCAGCACGCCCGCAAACAGAATCACGGAAGCAGACAGCCAGAGAGCTGCCGCGCTCCCGCGCTTTTCTTCCCACTTCAAAAATGCGATCAGTGAGGCGAAGAAAAACACCGCGCCCAGTCCATCCATACCGCTGGAACTGATCCAGACAACGCTCTCCACCTTGGAGGGATGCAAGCCGAACAGCAGCGCCGTCAGCAGAGCCAGGCGCGCGTCATTAAAGAGGCGGCGCCCAAAGGCATAGGCCAGCGCCACCACAGCCAGGTGAAGCAAAATCGCAGACAAGTGAAGCCATCCTGGCGCGCCGCCGGTGATTATGGTCACCACCAATGCCCAAGTCTGCGCCAGCGGACGGTAATAGACCGATCCTGCCCTGCCGTCAAAGTTCCAAACATCGTGCGTGAAAAACCCGGGCACGTCGCGCAGCGATGTCCACGGGCTGATCACGTTGTCGTCGTAAACCGGGTTGAAGCCGATCGTGCGCACATAGAGCGCAAACAACAGGGCCAGCGCGGCGCGAAACCACCAGCGCTCGCCGCACAGCGCGGCAAATCCGGTCGGGGAAGCGCCGCGCGAGTCACCGGTGCGCACGCTCTCCGCATCCGCGGCCAGGGCTGCTTCCGGCTCACTCTCGGCCTGAGGTTGAAGAAGCGTGGTCATCCCTGAAGTTTAGCGCAGGCCGCGGCTGTTGCCGGAGCGGAATTGCCCTGCGCGCGACACCATTGAGTTACCAAGGCTGCCGTACCGCCGCGCATCAGCTATAATGAATGCAGTATTCATGAGTTTTCGTTTCCCCGCTTCCTAACCGAATCGTGCAACGGACTCGCGGCAGAGTTTCTCCTGCCACACTTAACTGCGCGCCGCAAGCGCAGGCCGGCACGCTATCAGTTCGCCACCTTGATTCGCAAACCAGTGATTCGTCGCCAAACCTGTGAATCGCGCGAACCATGATTCGCGAAACCATTAATTCGCGAAAACATTTCGCCACACCCAGAGAAGGATGAAACGGCTTGACCACCAAGATTCGCAACATCGCCATTATTGCCCACGTCGATCACGGAAAGACCACGCTCGTTGACACCATGCTGCGCCAGAGCGGCGTATTTCGCGCCAACCAGGAGCTGGTAGACCGCGTCATGGACTCCAACGATCTGGAACGCGAGCGCGGCATCACGATTCTCGCCAAAAATACCGCCGTGTTTTTTCGAGACATGAAGATCAATATCGTGGACACTCCCGGCCACAGCGATTTTGGCGGCGAAGTCGAGCGCGCTCTAAAGATGGTCGATGGCGTCATGTTGCTGGTGGATGCCAGCGAAGGCCCGCTGCCCCAGACCCGCTACGTGCTTGCCAAGGCCCTGGAAGCCCACCTGAAGCCCATCGTGGTCATCAACAAGATCGACCGGCCCGATGCGCGCTCGCAGGAAGTGCTCAACGAGGTCTACGACCTGTTCATCGATCTGGATGCCGAAGAGTCGCAGCTTGAGTTCCCCGTGCTCTACACCAATGGCAAACTGGGCACGGCAACCACCGACCTGGCCGTCCCCGGCACCGACCTGCAACCGCTGTTTGAGGCCATCGTGCAGACCATTCCGGAGCCCGCCGGAGACCCCGCCGCGCCGCTGCAGATCCTGGTCGCAAACCTCGATTACAGCGACTACCTGGGCCGTCTTGCCATCGCGCGCGTCTTCAACGGCACGCTGCGCACCGGCGAGGAAGTCGGCATTGCCAAGCTCAACGGCGAGATCGAGAAGATCAAGATCACCAAGCTGTTCAGTTTCAACGGACTCAAGCGCACCGACATCACCGAGACCGAACTGGGAGACATTGTCGCCGTCGCCGGAGTCACTGGCATCACCATCGGCGAAACCATCACCAGCTTCGAGACCCCCGATCCGCTGCCCCCCATCCTCATCGACGAGCCCACCATCGCCATGCAGTTCGTGGTGAACACCTCGCCCTTCTGCGGACGCGAAGGCCAGTACGTCACCTCGCGCAACCTGGCCGAGCGCTTCGACAAGGAACTGCTGACCAACGTCTCCATCCGCGTGGAGCAGAACGCTCCGGACACCTTTACCGTGATGGGCCGCGGCGAGTTGCAGCTTGCCATTCTGATTGAAATGATGCGCCGCGAAGGTTTCGAACTTGCCGTCGGCAAGCCGGAGATCGTCACCCGCACCATCAACGGCAAGCTGATGGAGCCCACCGAAATGCTCACCGTCGATATTCCGGAGGAGTACATCGGCGTGGTGATCGAAAAGCTCGGCGCGCGCAAGGCCGAGATGCGCAAGATGCACAACCACGGCTACGGCCGCGTGCGCATCGAGTTCAGCGTGCCCAGCCGCGGCCTCATTGGCCTGCGCAGCGAAATGCTGACCGAAACCCGCGGCACCATCGTGATGAATTCCCTGTTCGATGGTTACACCGAATGGCTCGGCGTCATTCCCCACCGCGCCGCCGGAGTGCTGATCTCCGACCGCAACGGTGGCACCACCACCTATGCCCTCAATGGCCTGCAGGACCGCGGCGAGCTCTTCGTCGGCCCCGGCGTGGAGGTTTACGAAGGCATGATCGTCGGCCAACACTCGCGCGACAACGATCTGGACGTGAACGCGGTGCGGGAAAAGAAGCTGACCAACATGCGCGCCTCCACCTCCGATGAAGGCGTCCGGCTGATTCCCTTCCGCACTCTCAACCTGGAGCAGAGCCTGGAGTTCATCGCCGACGACGAACTGGTGGAAGTCACGCCCAAGTCGCTCCGCTTGCGGAAGAAGATTCTGCAGGCCAACCGCCGGCCCCGCAAGGGCACCGAACCGGTCGCCTCTTCGGTCTAGCCTGGCACGATCCGCAACCAGCATAAGTCCCCCGGCGACGGGGGACTTATCTTTTGCGCCCGGTTCGTCGCACGGGTTGCGGAGTCAGCGTATTGTGGCGATACTGGCAAGGCCGGATCTGCCTTGCAAAGGAGAACCATTGTGAACCCGCGCCGCAATGCCACGCGCGCCTTGATCGTTTGCCTGCTCGCCCTGGCTGCGCTGTGCACGGCCCAAGCGCGGCAGCAGCTCTCGCCCGCGCTGCAGGCCGCCGTCGGGCACTGGCAGGTGATCAACGACGAAGGCAAGCCGAATGGCCAGGTGGAGACCTACCTGATCGATGGCAAGCTCTTTGGCAAGGTCACGCAGCTCCGTCCCAGCAGCCCGCCGGGCACCCTTTGCGCCAAGTGTCCGGGCGATCTCAAGGACCAGCCCGTACTGGGCATGGTCGTCCTCCGCAACTTTCAGCCGCAGGACGGTATCTGGGCCGATGGAACGGTGGTCGACCCGGATAATGGCAAGGAGTACAAGGGTAAGATCTGGACCGTGGGGAACGACAAGCTGCACATGCGCGGCTACCTCGGCTTTTCGCTGCTGGGGCGCACACAAACCTGGACGCGCCTGCCCTAGATCAGCGTCCCCGGTGCCGGACTCATCCACTCTCTTCTTTGGAGGCGGCCGCGCAGGCTTCGGCTTCCTCGCGGTCGCGGCGGTTTTCGATCAGAATCCACACGATGTAGAACACCACCAGCAGATTGCCGTTGAGCAGCGCGAATCGGATCCAATGCGGATGGCGGATCGCGCCAACCACCTCAAAGGGCACATAGATCGCGCCCGAGATCACGGCAAACCACTCCGCCCAGTGCAACTCGTTCCAGAGTCCGTAGGCTTCCACAAAACGGCACGCCGAATACGCCATCCCCACCCCAACCGCGGTCCAGATGCCGCGTCCGGTAGTGCGGTCGGCCAGATCGTAAAACCAATCCGCCACCCGCGAGTCGGGATTGAGACGCAGGAAGTCGGTCAGGTGGTCCACGACAGAGTCCAGATCCTTGTGCAGCAACGACAGCAGGACCACGCACAGTGCGATGACCGCCGCGCCCTTGAATGCCTCTACGGCCGCAACTGTCCGCAGGCCATACTTATGGCTATGCTTCCCCATTCTCGTCCAACTTTACACGAGCGCGCCGCCGCCGGCACACACAATACGTCAGCTGGCAGCTCGGCAGCCAGCACCATGGTAATGCGTCGCACGGGTAACGGATTTTTTCGCTATCATTCGGAAGCAGCCTCTTTGCGGTTCCCCTTGCATGCCGGCGGCGCCATCGTGGCTCCGAAGGTCTGCCACCCACTCGAACGCGCCGCGTCCCGGCTCCGGCTCACAGGCCGGGAGGTACTGATGAAGGTTCTTACCAGGTTTATACTCTCGGCATTCGATCCCCAGCACTTCCCTCCCGCGGAATTGCCGGAGATTGCTTTTCTGGGCCGCTCCAATGTCGGTAAGTCCAGCCTCATCAACTCGCTGGTGGGCGCCAAGATAGCCAAGACCAGCAACACGCCCGGACGCACCCAGGCCATCAACTTCTTCGAGATTCGCTGGCCCGGCCGTCCCCGTCCCGAACTGGTCTTTGCCGACCTTCCCGGCTATGGCTACGCGCGCGTTCCCAAGGCGATCACCCGCACCTGGCCGCAGTTCATCGAACCTTATCTCTCCGAGCGCTCGTCCCTGCTGCTCTGCCTCTGCCTGGTGGACGCCAACATCCCACCCCAACCCTCCGACACGCAGATGATCGACTACCTGCGCCAGAACAATCGCTCGCTGCTGGTGGTGGGTACCAAGGCGGATCGCGTCGGCACCCGCCTGCAGGCTTCCCTCAACGCGCTCCAGCGGGCGCATGGGGTGGAGCGCGTGCTCCCCTATTCGGCCAAAAGCGGCCTGGGACAGGACGAACTCTGGAAGCGCCTGCGGGCCGCCACGGCGCAGGGCTCCGCCGGCGGCGAAAGCGCCTAGCGGATGGGGAACGGAATTCTTTCAATCGCGCGCCGGCTTCGATTCCGGGAATCCCTTTCCCATATCGCAGATTGGGAACAAGTATGTTTTAGGGTTGGCTCACCAGTCACAACCTGTAACAAAATAAACACTTTACCTATGTTTTCGCATCATCTGTCCTCTCCGGCGCCGGTTCCTAACTGGAAATCACTCCAGATTTCGTAGTATGATGAATCGTTGCTGTGACTCGTAAATCCTTGCTAGGTGGATGGGTTTAGCGGGAGGGTGCGAAGCACGGAGAATTTATCCAAATGCTGTACCAGGCCGGTGAAGTTCCTCGAGCCTGAATTAATAAAAAACTGGCGTTCATCTAAAACACGTTCTGCGGTCTGGAGATCCACACAGATTCCACTTGCACGTCTGAATTCCGTTGCAGAACAATAAGGACAATCCCATGGCAAAACGACGCGGAAATCCCAACTGGGGCAAGCCGGAACCAATCGGCCCCGTGACTCCCACTATCACCGAGTTTGAACAGGTCGTCCGTGAATTCAAGTTGACCCCGGATCAGTACCTCCGTTCCACCCGTCTCCGTGAGTGGGCACGCCGCAACAAAAACTCCAAGTACATTCCTGAGCCACTTCTGGAAGCCTGGGGTTTTGAGATCGAATCCACTCTGTAATCGCTGAACTCCGCGAGTAGAACTCAAAAGGCCGCCATCTTGGCGGCCTTTTTCAGGGCTGCTGCCTCCCGGCGCAACATGCCTTGGTGGCCCACATATGCGTCGTGCTTTTCGACGCACATGTGGGGGACTGCGGTGCCGCCCTCTACCAGACGCGGCAGGCCGGCTCGGCCACCATCGGCTGCCCCGCTTTGCAGCCAAACGCTTTGGCAAACCCCGCCTGGTTGCTCAGCACGGTGTTCACCCGGTAACGGTTCAGCGAGTGCGGGTCGGTGGTGATCTGCATCCGTTCCTGGTCCGGACGCGCGCTCTCGCACCAGCTGAATGCATAGCTTGCGTAGAAGCGCTGGCGCGCCGTCAGGCCGTCTTCCTCCGGGGTGTCCAGCGACTTGCCGCGCGCCTTGTACAGGTTTTCCAGCGCCATCATGGCCAGGTGGATGCCGCCGTTGTCGGCCGTGTCCTCGCCCTGGGTGCGCTTGCCGTCCGTCTTCACCCCTGGCCCCAGCTCCGGAACCGGGTGCGTGTATTCGGCGGCCAGGCAGGCGCCGCGCTCCTCGTACGCTTTGGCGTCGGCCTCGGTCCACCAGTCGCGCAGGTCGCCCTTGGCGTCGAACTTGCGCCCCTGGTCGTCGAAGCCGTGGGTCATCTCATGGCCGATGGTCGCGCCCATCGAACCGTAGTTCTCCGCGTCGCTCTGCGTGGGGCTGAAGTAGGGCAGCTGCAGAATGCCCGCCGGAAAGTTGATGGAGTTGTTCTGCATATCGTTGTAGGCGTTGATGGTCGGCGGCGTCATCATCCACTCCTGCTTGTCCACCGGCCGGTTGATCTTGTTCAGCTCGCGGTGCACCTCGAAGACGTTGGCCGACACCACGTTGGCCAGGTAGTTGTCCGGCACAATCTTGACCGAAGAGTAGTCGCGCCACTTGTCCGGATAGCCGATCTTCTCGATCATCGCGTCCAGCTTTTCAACCGCCTGCTTCTTGGTCGCCGCGGTCATCCAGTCCACTTCTCCGATGTCCTGCTTCAGGGCTTCGCGGAGGCCATTGGTCAGCTCCAGGGCCTTGGCCTTGCTCTCCGGCGGGAAGGCGATCTTCACATATTCCTGTCCCAGAGCCTCGCCCAGGTGCGCGTCGGCCGAGCCAACGCAGCGCCGCCACTGCGGCAGCATCTTGGGAACGCCGCGCAGCGTGGTGCCGAAGAAATCGAAGTTCGCCTGCTCCAGCTCCGGCGTCGTCTTGTTGGCCGCCGACTTGATCGTCCACCAGCGCAGGTAGCTCTTCAGTTCGTCGAGCGAGCGGGTCTTGATCTGCTCGTCGAGCGCGGGGAAAAAATCCAGCGTGGCCACGATGTAGAACGGAGGCACCGGCGAGCCGCTCAGCTTCAGGTATTCCGCCATGTCGAAGTCGGGCAGCGCTGCCTGGATCTGCGCCAGCGACTGCTTGTGGTAGGTCTTCACCGGGTCGCGGCGGTCCACCCCGTTCATCTGCGCCTTGGCCAGCGCGCTCTCGATCTCCATTACCGCCGCGGCCTCGGTCGCCGCACGTTCGGCCCCATCACCCGCCAGTCCGAACATGCGCACCAGGTGCTTGCGGTAGTCCTCGCGAAGCTTTTTCGAGGCTTCGTCCTCGTTCAGGTAATAATCGCGCGAGGCCAGCGACAGTCCGCCCTGGTCAAAGCCGGCGACCACTTTGGAGGAATCAATCAGGTCCTGCGTCGGACCAAAGCCGAACATCGGCGCGCTGGTCTGGTTGTCGTCGCCCTCGAAGGCCGGCGCAATTCCGCCGTGCAGCTGCGCCAGCACCCCGGCGAGTTCTTTCTTGTCCTTTATGGCATCGACCGGCTTGAGCGCCTCGGCCAGCCACTGCATTCCCTTGGCGGCGCGCTCGTCGACGTTCATGCAGCTCTTCCAGAAATCGCCCACCTGCTGCTCGGTCCCCTTGGCGTCAGGAGTCTCGGCCGCCTTTTCCAGCGCCTCGCGCAGAATCGTCTGGTTCCACAGATAGAGCGGAGTCCAGGTCCCCACCGACGACATATCGGACGGAATGGGATGCGCCGCCTGCCACTTCGAGCAGCTGTAGGCATAGAAATCCACGCAGGGCGAGATCGATTTGTCCAGCATCGACGCCTCGAAGCGGTCCAGCTTGGGCGGCGCACCTGCCACCGACTTCTGCGCAACATCTTGCGCGGCACATTGCGAAACCCCAACGCTGGCCACCAGCAGCACCAGCCATCCCATCCGGCCAATTCCGTTCTGCATGAGCACTCCTAATCGTCTCAAGACCTTCGGTTGCGATTTCCCAGTACAACCAGCCGATTCTATCCCAACCACGCGGCCCGCTTCACCCGGCGCCGGCGGCCGGAGCGGCGAACTCTGCCGCGTACTCGTCAGGGCCTGGCTTCACCCGGCGCACCCGGCAGCGCCACGGCAGATGCTAGAATCCGGAGTGTATGAGTCACCCGCCGTTCTGTGAAGTTCCCGCCGCGCTGGAAGAGATGCGCGCCGGGCGCATGGTGGTCGTCGTCGATGACGAGGACCGCGAAAACGAAGGCGACCTAACCATGGCCGCCGAAAAAGTCACCCCCGAAGCCATCAACTTCATGGCCCGCTTCGGACGCGGACTGATCTGCCTCTCGCTGACCGAGGAGCGCTGCGACTACCTGCGTCTGGCTCCCATGACCAACGCCAACGAGTCGCCCTTCGGCACCGCCTTCACCGAATCCATCGAAGCCCGCGAGGGCGTTACCACAGGCATCAGCGCCGCCGACCGCGCCCGCACCATCCGCGTGGCCGTCGATCCCGCCTCGCGCGCCGCCGACCTGGTGCGCCCCGGCCACATCTTTCCCCTGCGCGCCCGCTCCGGAGGCGTGCTGGTGCGCGCCGGGCAAACCGAAGCCAGCGTCGATCTGGCGCGCATCGCCGGACTCAACCCCTCTGGTGTCATCTGCGAGATCATGAGCGACGACGGCACCATGGCGCGCGTTCCCGAGCTCATCGAATTCTGCCGCCAGTACAACCTCAAGATGATCACCACCGCCGAGATCATCCGCTACCGCATGGCCAACGAGCACCTCGTGGAGCGCCAGGGCGAAGCCCTCGTCCCCACCCGCTACGGAGAATTCCGCATGATCGCCTACCGCTCGGAGCTCGACGGCCACTCCCACGTCGCCATGGTGCGCGGAGATATCGGTACGAATGATGCCGCGCGCGATGCGCCGCCCCCGCTCGTCCGCATGCACACCCACTGCCTGGCCGGAGACGTCTTCGGCGCCACCTGGTGCGAGTGCGGCAGCGTGCTCGACCAGTCCCTGAGACGCATTGCCGAAGAGGGCCGCGGCGCGGTCATCTACCTGCACCAGACCTCGCTCGGCTTCACCGTCGAGCAGCTCAAAGGCAAGCCGATCCTGCAATTCCACAAGGACCACGCTCTGCCCACGCTGCCGGAAAACCAGCGCACCCGCCAGCGCGACATCGGCATCGGCGCCCAGATCCTGGCCGACCTCAATCTGCGCCGCATCCGCCTGCTCACCAACCACCCCCGCCGCGTAGCCGCCCTCGAAGGCTTCGACATCGAAATCGTCGAACACATCCCGGTGCGGAACACCGAGACGGCGAAGTAATTTGCTCGCGGGTGCCCCATTCAAGCCCGTTTTTGGCTTGGGTGGGGTAGTTGATTTTGATCTTGTTTGGCTTTTGCTTGAGGTGTCATGCTGAACGAAGTGAAGCATCCCAGCGCCGCCCAAATATCAGATTCGGCGTAAGCTCACTCCGCAGAAAACGTCACCTCAGATGAGCCGGATGCGAACAGCCCCACCCAAGCCAAAAACGGGCTTGAATGGGCCACCCGTAATCGCTACTGCTTCTTTACCCGCAGATCCCGCCCGGTCATTTCCTTCGGCTGCGCCACGCCCAGAACTCCCAGCACAGTAGGGGAGATGTCCTGCAGCGCGCCATCCGGACGCAGCGTGAACTGGCTGGCCGCCTCGCCAATGTAGATGAACGGCACCGGGTTGGTGGTGTGCGCCGTAAACGGTCCGCCGGTCACCGGATCGATCATCTCCTCGGCGTTGCCGTGGTCGGCGGTTACCAGCATCACCCCGCCGCTGCGCTTCACCGCCGCATAGATATCGCCCAGGCAGGCGTCCACGGTCTCCACGGCCTTCACCGTCGGCTCGATCTTGCCCGAGTGGCCCACCATGTCGGCGTTGGCAAAGTTCACCACCATTACGTCGAAGGTGTTGTCCCTGATTTGCTTCACCACATGGGCCGTGATCTCGGCTGCGCTCATCTGCGGCCTCAGGTCATAGGTGGCCACCTGGGGAGACTGCACCAGCAAGCGGTCTTCGCCGGGAAACGGCTTTTCGATGCCGCCGTTGAAGAAGAAGGTGACGTGCGCGTACTTCTCCGTCTCCGCCACGCGCAGGTTGCGCATATTCTGCGCGGCCATCACGTTGGCCAGAATGTTGCGCAGCCGCTCGGGCTGAATCACCGTGGGCAGTTTGAAGCGCTGGTCGTATTCGGTCATGCAGAGGTAGTGCAGGTTCTTGGGCACCTCGCGCACCGGAATCTCTGCTTCCAGTTTTTCCGCATCCGGCAGGTCGCGTCCGGCCGCCTCGGTGATGCCGCTCGAGCGCGTGAGCACCTGGGTGATCTGGCGGGCGCGGTCGGCGCGGAAGTTGAAATTGATGACCACGTCCTCGTCGCGAATGGTCGCCACCGGCTTGTGGTTTTCGTCCACGCACACAAAGGGCAGCACGAACTCGTCGTACACTCCGCGGTTGTAGGAGTCCTTCACCATCTGCACCGGATCGGTGGTCGAGCCGGCCTCGGCCTTGCCGCGCACCATGGCGTCAAATGCCTTGCGCTCGCGCTCCCACTTCTTGTCGCGGTCCATGGCATAGTAGCGGCCGCTGACGGTGGCAATTTTGCCGATGCCGTATTCGCGCATCTTCTGCTGCAGCTTCTCCAGGTAGCCCGCGCCGGAGTCCGGCGCCGTGTCGCGCCCGTCCAGGAAGGCGTGCACGAAGGCGCGCTCCACGCCACTGCGCTTGGCCATCTGCAGCAGCGCGTAGAGATGGTTCTCATGCGAGTGCACTCCGCCGTCGCTGAGCAGCCCCAGGAAGTGCAGCCGCCGCCCGTTCTTCTGCGCCTCATTCATCGCCTGCACCAGCAGGGGATGCTTGAACAACTCGCCGTTTTCGATCATCAGGTCCAGCCGCGTAATGTCCATGTACACCACGCGCCCGGCGCCGATGTTCAGGTGCCCGACTTCGCTGTTGCCCATCTGCCCGGTGGGCAGCCCCACAAAGCGCCCACTGGTGTGCACCAGGGTGTTGGGGAACTCGCGCAGCAACTTGTCATAGGTGGGCTTGCGCGCCAGCGAGATCGCGTTCGACTTCGAGGGCGGAGCATAACCCCAGCCATCCAGGATGATCAGAATCACCGGTTTCGGTCGCGCCATGATTTTCCTAAACTCCCGCCTCTTGCGCCCGCCGGCGCGCTACTTGGACGTTTCGTCCTTGGATGTGCCGGCCGCCTTGGGTTGCGGAGCGTCCGGCAGCTTCGCCGGATTGGCTTCGCTCTCAAACGCCTCCAGCTTGCGCTCCAGCTCTTCGCTGTAGGCCTGCAGTTTCTTTTGCACCAGTTGCCCGCCCTGCTCGTTGGCCTCGCGAATAATCTCCGGCACCTTTTCCAGCAGCCGTTTTCCCGCCTCCGAGCTGTAGAAATCGATGCCTGCCTGCACGTCCCCGGCGCTCAGATTCTTCTGGTACACCGGAATGATCGCTTCGGCAACGTCTTCGAAGGTGAACAGCGGCGTGTTGTCAAAAACCTCGTCCAGTTTTTTCAGCGTCGCCGCGTCCGCGCCGGGATCTTTCTTTTCGAACGAAGCGCGCGCCGCGGCTTTCATCTTTTGCTGCGTGACGCGCAGCGATTCGTCCACGCTTTGCTGCACCCCCATGGCGGACATCAGCTTCAGCACCTGAGCCCGCGACGGCGGCGTGGGGTCCAGGGTAACCGTTTGCGCCAGGGCCGCGCCGCAGAGCACGCAACCCAGCACGCCACACAACACGCAACACAACACGCAATCCAGCAGAGCCAGCGCTCCCAGACGGCCAATCCTCGCGCGGCTGCTTGGACCTGCCATGAATCTTCCGCGTCCACAACCTTTCTCTCCGCCCACCAAGCGGCGAGCGGAGAGAAATCCGTCATCGGCCGTCCGCGTCCGCCAACGTTGCGCCACGCTATCCTTCCTCGCCCGCTGTCTCCAGCAGTTCGCCGCCGTAGTTGATCGCGCCAAAGCCCAGGAAATTCGCGCCCGAGCCCAGCTCTTCTTCGATCCTCAAAAGCTGGTTGTACTTGGCGATGCGGTCGGTGCGGCTGGCCGAGCCGGTCTTGATCTGGCCCACGCCGGTCGCCACTGCCAAGTCGGCGATGAAAGTGTCTTCGCTCTCGCCCGAGCGGTGGGACATCACGGCCGTGTAGCCGTTGCGCCGCGCCATCTCGATCGCCTCCAGCGTCTCGGTGATGGTTCCGATCTGGTTCAGCTTGATCAGGATCGAGTTGGCCACGCCGCTGTCGATGCCGCGCGCCAGCAGCGCCGTGTTGGTCACGAAGATGTCGTCGCCCACCAGCTGAATCTTGTTGCCCAGCTCATCGGTCAGCAGCTTCCAGCCCTCCCAGTCGTTCTCCGCCAGGCCGTCTTCCAGCGATATGATGGGATACTGCCGCACCCACTCGGCGTAGAATTTCACCATCTCAGCGGATGTCTTCACCGACTTGTCGCTCTTCTTGAAGACGTACTTGCCGTTTTCAAAGAATTCGCTCGACGCCGGGTCCAGTGCAATCGCTACGTCCTGCCCAGGCCGGTAGCCGGCCAGCGTGATGGCTTCCAGAATCACTTCAATGGCTTCCTCGTTGGACTTCAGCGATGGCGCAAAGCCGCCCTCGTCGCCCACCGCCGTGCTGTAGCCGCGCTTCTTCAGCACGCTCTTCAATGAATGGAAAGTCTCGGTGCCCCAGCGCAGCGCCTCGGAGAACGACGGCGCGCCCACCGGCATGGCCATGAATTCCTGGAAGTCCACGCTGGAATCCGCGTGCGCGCCGCCGTTGATGATGTTCATCATCGGCACCGGCAGAATCGCCGCGTTCACCCCGCCCAGGTAGCGGTATAGAGGAACGTCGTAATGGTCCGCCATGGCGCGTGCCGCCGCCATGCTCACCGCCAGAATCGCGTTGGCTCCCAGCTTTTCCTTGTTCTCGGTGCCGTCCAGCTCGATCATCTCGGCGTCCAGTTCGCTCTGGCGCGAGGCGTCCAGGCCCTCCAGGTGAGGCCCCAGTACGTTGTTCACGTTGTCAACCGCCTTGAGCACGCCCTTGCCCAGGTAACGCGACTTGTCGCCATCACGCAGTTCCACGGCTTCATGCTCGCCCGTCGAGGCGCCGCTGGGTACAATCGCCCGCCCCTTGGCCCCGCTGCTCAGCGTGACTTCCGCCTCTACCGTGGGATTTCCGCGTGAATCGAGAACTTCCCGTGCATGTACCAGATCGATCTCGGTCATAAATTCCTCTTCACTTTATTTTGGTGAGATTAGCGCTTCGTTTTTGAAAATAGCCGGCTTCGTTTTGACGGCCTTCGTTTCCCATGAGCTTTGTATCTAAAAATACCGGTCGCCAAACGTAGAGAATTATATGCTACTCCGCAGGCTTGCACGCTCCCTGCGAGCGCACAACCGCCCGGCCCGCAATTTCACGCCGCATCCGCCGCCGGCCGCCTGCCTTCGCCACCCGGTCGTAACCGCCTTGGTTCAGCCGCGTTGCACAGGGAGCAGGGTTACACTACGCTCCTCCAATGGGCGACTTTTCTTTCGCCCAGGGAGTTGCCATATGACCAGTTTCCCCCGGCTGCTTTGCCTGGCACTGCTTGCCACCACCACCGCCTTCGCTCAGGACTCAAGGCTCCCCGCCGACCCGTCGCTCGCCAACGATAACCAGCCGATGCAGACTCCACCCGTGGACATCCAGACCGGCGTTCCCCAGCCGCTGCAGACGCCGCCGATCGACGCTCAACCTCGCGATGTGTATTCCAAGCCGGCCAAGCCCAGTGCCGCCGGGCCCGCGGAAAATTCCGCAGCGGTAAATTCTCCCGCGACTCATGATGACGCCGCGCCGCTCCCCGCCGCCGTTGAGCCGGAAGCTTCGCAGCCCACGCTGCAACCGCGCTCCAACTCCGCGGACACCGTGCTGCCCACGGCCACCGTGCTCCGCCTCAAGCTGCTGCGCCCCATCTCCACCGCCAGCGCACGCCCCGGTGAGCGGTTCTTTGCCACACTCACCGCTCCGGTGGAAGTCGATGGCCGCGCCATCGTTCCGGCGGGAACCAGCGTGACCTGCCAGATCGATAGCACGCACGCGGCAAGCCGCTTCTCGCGGAAGCCTTCGCTTTCCATCAAGGCCCTCAGCCTGCACACGCCCAACGGCGAAGTGCTCGATTTCTCCGCCTCGGTCATCGATACGGCCACGCCCCACAAACTTGATGTCGATCAGGAAGGCCGCGTGCGCGGCAAAGGTTTCAGTCCCATGGACAAGGCGGAGATGGGTTCGCTCGCCGGAGTTGGCCTGGTCGCCGGAGCCGTGATCGCCGGACCGGAAGGCCTGTTCATCGGCACCGCCAGCGGAGCCGCCCTGGCCGCCGGCCACATCGCCGTCAAACACCACAACCTGACTCTGCCCGCCGGAACCGAGTTGATCTTTGAACTCGACGGCCCCGCCACCATCACCCATCCGCAGATGGGCGGATAACGCTCCCAGGTTGTCATTCCGAAGCGTAGCGAGGAGTCCCTACGACGTCGAAGCATGTCGCCCGGCCCGAAAGGCATTTCAGCCAGCGAAAGCTCCGAACATAAAACAGGCGCCTCATCGCGAAGCGCCTGTTCTGTCTCTACCGCATCACGCTACTTCACAACTCCGCTCAGCGCATCGAAGAACTCCGGGAACGAGACCGCAACCGCCTCCGCGCCGTGAATGATGGTGTCGCCTTCGGCACGCAACGCGGCCACGGCAAAGGCCATCGCAATGCGATGATCGTCGAAGCTCTGCACGCGGCCGCCGCGCAGAGTCTGCCCGCCCGGAATCCTCATGCCGTCGGGGAACTCCTCCACCTCGGCGCCCATGGCGCGCAGGTTGTGCACCACGGCGGCAATACGGTCGCTCTCCTTTACGCGCAGCTCGGCGGCATCGCGAATCTCCACCCCGCGCGCGCTGTAGGGCGCGATGGCGGCGATGGCCGGCAACTCGTCGATCAGCGCCGCACTCTGCGCCCCGCGAATTTCTCCACCCTGGAAGATGCCGCCCTCGGCCTGCATGGTACCCACCAGTTCGCCGTACTGCTCCTCCACCTTGAGGAAGTCGATCTTTACGCCCATGCCCGCGAGCACGTCCAGCACCACCGAGCGCGTCGGATTCAGCAGCACCGAATCCACCACCAGCTTCGAGCCCGGAAACAGCGCCGCCGCGCACAGGAAGAACGTGACCGACGACAGGTCGCCCGGCACGTAAGCCTTTACCGCGTGCAGCTTCTGCCCGCCGCGCACGCTCACCCGGTTGCCGTCGCGCGTTACCTCGGCCCCGAAGGCCCGCAGCGCCAGCTCGGTGTGGTCGCGGGTGCGCACCGGCTCGATCACCGTGGTCTCGCCCTCGGCAAACAGGCCGGCCAGCAGCACGCAGCTCTTGACCTGCGCGCTGGCCACCGGCGGCTCATACTCCATCGCCTTCAGCTTCGCGCCATGGATGGTGAGCGGCGCGCAGCCATCGTGCGAGTCGATCTTTGCCCCCATCTTCTGAAGCGGGTCGATCACCCTCCTCATGGGGCGCTTGCTCAGCGACGCGTCGCCAATCATAACGCTGGTAAACGGCTGCGCCGCCACCACGCCGCTCAACATGCGCATGGTGGAGCCGCTGTTGCCGCAGTCCAGCTGGCGCTCGGGAGCCTGCAACACGCCAGCGACGCCGTCCACTTCCACGTGATTGCCCTTGCGCCGCACCCGCGCGCCCATGGCTTCCATACATCCCAGCGTGCTGGCGCAATCAGCCGAGCTGGAAAAGTTTTCAAACTCCGACGTGCCTTCGGCAATCCCCGCGAGCATGGCATAGCGATGCGAGACCGACTTATCGCCCGCCGTCCGCACGCTGCCCTGGATCTGCTTTGCCGCCCTTACCCGTACATCCATATGTGTCAATCCTTATCTTTAAAGAGTGTCACCCTGAGCGAGCGGCTGCAGTTGCCGCGAGTCGAAGGGCCCCTACTCAGATGCAAGTCCCTGCATTCGTAGGGGTGCTTCGGCTGCGCGCGCCAAAGCGCGGGCGCGCTTCGCTCAGCATGACACCCAGATCAACTTTCTCAGCAGCCTGCTAAATACTGCACTCTGTCACTATAAATCCTGCGCTCGCTCAGCGCCCGTTGCGTTCCAGAAACTCGCGCACCAGCCGTCCCACTTCCTCGGGCTGCTCGAAGGCGGCGAAGTGTCCGGCGCGACGCACAATCTTCAGTTCCGCGCCGCGAATTCCGCGCGCCATCTTTTCCAGCTCGCTCACCGGAGACGGCGCATCGTCCTCGCCGCCCAGCACCAGCGTGGGCACGTCAATCTCGGCCAGCGTCAATGTGCTGTCGGCGCGCTGAGCCATGCCGCGCTGCATCGCCGCCATCCCCGCCGCTCTCGCGTGTTCCATCGTCTGACGAGCGCGCTCCACCACGTCCAGCCGCGAGCTCATCGTCACCGGCGCCAGCAGCCTCGGCATCATCTGCTCAATCGCCCACGCCGGCCCCTGAAGCAAAATTTCTTCTGCGTTGCGCAGCCGCCCGGCGCGAGCCTCGTCGCTATCGAGTGTGGCCTTGGTGTCCATCAGCACCAGCGCCTTTACCCGCTCGCGCCAGCGCCGCCAGAACTCGAAGAGAGCATACCCTCCCACCGAGCATCCCGCGAAAACCGCGCGCCCGATCTTCAACTCATCGCAGAGGCGCAGCAGATCCGTGGCCAGTTTTTCCATCGTCGTGATTCCCTCGCCAACGCCAGAGAGCCCCAGCCCACGCAGGTCCGGCATCACCAGGCGGAAGCGCGACTCCAGGTGCTGCGCCATCGGCAGCCAGTAGCGGTGGTCGCTGGGATAGGGATGCAGCAGCACCACGTCCGGTCCTTCGCCCCGTATTTCGTAGGAAAGATCCACATCCTCGCTTCGCAGAATCATCCGCACATTTTAACCGCCGCGGCAAATCCGTGCTCGCTGCTACCCTATAATTGAGTCAGTAAAGGAGCGGGGATGCGCGTTCTCATCACGGGCGGGGCCGGCTTCATCGGCTCTCACCTTGCGGATTCTCTGCTGCGCGAGGGCCACGAAGTTGCCGTCATCGACAACCTCTCCACCGGCTCGGAAGAGAACATCGCCCAGCTCCTCCCTCATCCCGGCTTCACCTTTCACCACGACACCATCTTCCATCTTGAGCTGATCGCCTCGCTCATCGGCCGCTGCGATCTCGTCTATCACCTGGCCGCCGCCGTGGGCGTCAAGCGCATCATCCAGGCTCCGGTGGAGACCATTGAAACCAATGTCGCCGGTAGCGAACTGGTGCTCCGCCTGGCCGCCCGGCACACGCGGCGCATCGTGCTCGCCTCGACCTCCGAGGTCTACGGCAAATCCACCCAGTTACCGTTCGTTGAGGATGGCGACCTGGTGCTGGGAGCCACCAGCCAGAGCCGCTGGAGCTACGCCTGCTCCAAGGCCATCGACGAGTTTCTCGCCCTGGCCTGGCATCGCCAGAGCGGCTTGCCGGTCACCATCGCGCGGCTCTTCAACACCGTGGGCACGCGCCAGAGCAGCCGCTACGGCATGGTGCTGCCCACCTTCGTGGGCCAGGCGCTGCGGAGCCAGCCCATCACCGTCTACGGCAGCGGACGGCAGACGCGCTGCTTTACCCATGTTGCCGACATCGTCGAAGGCCTCTCTGCAATCGCCCATCACGACGCCACCATCGGCGAAATCTACAACCTCGGCAGCACCTCGGAAATTTCCATCGACCAGCTGGCGCAACGGGTGCTGGCGGCCACCGGCTCGCCCAGCCCCATCGTCCACGTGCCTTACGAGCAGGCCTACGAGCCGGGTTTTGAGGACATGCAGCGCCGCCTGCCCAGCATCGCCAAGGCCCACGCCGCCTTCGGCTTCCAGCCGCGCCGCAACCTGAACCAGGTTCTGGCCGAGGTGATCGCCGATCTGCGCGCACGCCGCGAGCACGACGGATGCTCCGCGCCCGCGGCCGAGTCCCTCGCAGTGAATTCAGCCGTGGATTCGTAAGGCCCCGCGGGCTTCCGACTAAAGCGGTTGCAGGGTTGGTATGTCCTGCTTTCCCAGGTTAGCGCCGCAAAACACGCGGCGCGGAACCTGGGGCACACGCACCCGACATTTGCTCCTGGTACAGCCTCTCGGAAGTACAGGCTATCTCTCCATTGCCCGCATAAAGGCCTTGAGCCGCACTTTGTCCGGTGCGGGCAGCACCGGAAGATAGAACTCGCTGAGGTGGGCACGCACCGCGCTCGCGGCTCCCTGTGCGTCGCCCTTTTGGATGGCTTCGACGATCGCGGCATGCTGCCGCAATGTTTCCTCGCGGCTCTGCTTCGCCGGAGAGCGGAGGCTGTTCTCGATCAGGGAGCGGATCGGCTCCTTCAGCGATTGAAAAACCAGATGGAAGAGACGGTTTCCGCTGGCCTCGATCACCGCTTCGTGGAAGTTGGTGTCCAGCTCGGCGAACGGACGCAGCTCGGTGGTCGCCTGCATCTGCCAAAGCGCCTCATGCAGATCGGTAAGACGGGCCTTGGGCTGCGTGCTGGCCAACGCAGCGGCCGAGGAATCCAGCACCACCCGCATCTCCAGCAACTCCAGCGCGGAGGTGCAGCCGGACTCAAGCAGACTGTCGAAGACCCGCGTGATCCCAACGCTCGGAGTGCCCAGCACCTTGGGCCCGCCGGGATCGCCGTGCCGCACCGAAATCAATCCCATGCTCTCGGCAACCCGAAGCGCTTCGCGCACCGTGGGACGGCTGACCTGGAACTCGATCATCATGGCCCGCTCGGAGGGCAGGCGCGAGCCCGGAGCAAGCTTTCCGCTGAGAATCAGGCGCTGCAGCTGCTCCACAATATGTTCGTGGGCCCGCGTGGAGCGCACCCTGGCAAAGGAGGAAACCTCGGAGGCGGTCATGCCTCCCATTCTAGCACATCGTACACATAGTTGACTGGTCTTACCAGTTATGCTATCCTGCCTGCATGCGTGGGATGGCGATTTTGCTCGGCTTTCAATTGTGCGGTGTGGCTTTGCATGCGGCGGGGATTCCCATGCCTGGCGCCGTGCTGGGGTTGATTCTGTTCACCGCCGGTCTTTTCACCGGCCTCATCAAGCTGGAGTGGGTGGAGAACACATCCTCCATCCTGCTGGGAAACATGCTGTTGTTCTTTGTTCCCATCATCGTCTTCAGCGGCGCCGCGCTGGCTCCGCTGAAGGGCGAGTGGGTAGCCATCACGGCGTCGATTCTGGTCAGCCTGCTGGCCGTCATGCTCACCACCGGATTGGTGACCCATCATTTGCTGGAGCCGAAGGTCTGCGCGGTCGCCGAGAGCTGCGAGAGCGAAGATGAATGAGATCACAGCCAACCCCGTCTTCGGAGCCGCGCTCACCCTGGGCGTCTATGCGCTCGCCATGGCGGCGCACTCGCGCGTCAAGTGGGCCCATCCGCTGCTGACCACCTGCGGCGTGCTTTACCTCGTGCTGCGCGGGCTGCACATTCAGCCGCAGCAGTATCAGCTGGGCGGCAGCATGATCTCGTTCTTTCTGGGACCGGCCACCATCGCGCTCGGCGTGCCCATGTACAAGCAGGCCAATCAGCTAAAGAAGTCGCTGCCTGTGCTCTCCGTGGGAGTGATCGCGGGCGCCGTGGTGGGGATGATCACCGCAGGGGTGACGGCCGCTCTGCTCGGCGCTCCTCCGCAACTGGTGATGAGCACCCTGCCGAAATCCGTGACCACGCCGATTGCCATCGAAGTTTCCCGGCAGCTGCATGGCGTGCCGGAGGTCTCCGCCTCCATGGCGATCATCGCAGGAATCGTGGGGAGCCTGATCGGGCCTTGGCTGCTGCGCCGGGTGCGCGTCTCCAACCATATGGCGGTGGGCGCGGCGATGGGAACGTCGTCGCATGCGCTGGGAACGGCGCGGGTGCTGCGCGATTCCGAGGTGCAGGCCTCCACCGCTTCGCTGGCGATGGCCTTGGCGGGCATCACCACGGCCTTGCTGGCCATGGCGGTCCCCTGGATACTGCGCCACATTGCGTTTCATCTGTAACTTGAGAAATCTCGCTTGAAGAAGATGAATTCTGTTCCCAAATTGGAGCGGCGCTTAAAAGGAATTCTGCCAACGATGGCCTGTCCCCACGTGCGGGTTCGCTGATCTGCCGCTGCACCATCAGTGGTACAAATCTAGCGTGGGGACACCTTCGCACTTCGACTCCGCTGCACACACACCGCCGCCGCAAACCGGCAATGGAGACGCTGGCTCCTGCATGCGCTACCTGGCGCGCCAGCCGATACTGGACCGCGAGCAGAATACCCACGGCTACGAACTGCTGTTCCGCTCCGGACCGGAAAATCTCTTCCGCTGCGACGATCCCGACGCCGCCACCTGCCACGCCATCGACTTTTCTCTGCTCTTCGGCGCCGCAGCACTTACCAACGGACACGTTGCGTTCATCAATTGCACGCGCAACATCCTGCTGCACGACACTATCACCGTGCTGCCGCGCGACCAGGTCGTCATCGAGGTGGTCGAGAGCGTGCTGGCCGACCAGCTGGTTCTGGAAGCCTGCGAACGCCTGCATCGCACCGGCTACCGCATTGCCCTGGACGACTACGTGGCCAACTCCCACACCGAGCGCCTGCTGCCCTACGCCGACATCGTCAAGGTGGATGTTCTGGCGACCGATGTCGACCGCCAGGCCGCCATCGCCGGCGAAATGCGCCGCCGCGGCATCCGCATGCTGGCCGAAAAGGTGGAGAGCCGCGAGCAATTCCATCTCTCGATGAGCATGGGGTATCAGTATTTCCAGGGCTACTTCTTCTGCCGTCCGGAAACCGTCACGATGAAGGACATCCCCTGCGCCAAGCTCGCCTATGTGCAGGTGCTGAGCATTGCCAATCAGGACCACTTCGACGTGGACAAGCTGGAACAGGCCATCCTGCGCGAGCCATCCCTGTGCTACCGGCTGCTGCGCTATCTGAACTCGGCCTCCTTCGGATTGTTCCCCATCCGCTCCATCCGCCACGCGTTGTCGCTCATGGGGCAGCGAGAATTGCGCAAGTGGGTATCGATCGTGGTGGCCATCTCGCTCTCCGGCGACCGCTCGGAGGAATTGATTTACAGCGCGCTGGTTCGCGCCCGCTGCTGCGAACTCCTGGCCAACCTGTTCCGCGAGAATTGCAGCGCGGCCTTCCTCGTCGGAATCATGTCGCTGATGGATGCCATCCTCGACCGTCCCATGGAGCTCGTGATCTCGCAGCTTCCGCTCACCGCCGATTGCAAGAACGCGCTCTGCGGCGGAGCCAGCGGATTGGGGTCCTTGCTGCGGCTGGCCATCGGCTGCGAGCGCGGCGCGTGGGAGCAGATCTCCGAGTTCGCCTGCGAGAGCGGCATTGCGGAAGCAACCATCCTGCAAATTCACCGCGACGCTTGCCACTGGGCCAACGAGATTCTGCAGGAAAACCGCAACCAATCCTAGCGGTAGTCTCAGAATCCGGTTTTGAAATGGCAGGGCTTGTTTTGAAAGGGCACGACTTCAGTCGTGCCGCAAGAAAGGCTCATTTCACGCGGCTTTAGCCGCCGAGGGAAAAGCCCTTCAAAATGCTTTACCCGCCGGCTGGGCGCTTGGCACTGCGATCTTTCCCACGCGGCTCTTTGCCGGGGAGCGCCGCCGGATTTTCCTGGGTGCGCTCGCGGAAGCGCGCACTCATGCCGCCGGCCAGCGAGACCGCGGATTCGCCGAAGCGGTCGCGCAGCGCATCCACCGCCTGCATGGCCTGCCTGCGGCGCGTCTCCAGTTCGCCGGCCAACAGTTCCATCTGCGCGCTGCCGGACTCCAGCGCGCTGGTCTGCACGCCGAGCAGGCGCACGGCGCGGCCCTTCTGCCAGTGCGCATCGAACAGGCTGCGCACAATCTCCAGCACCTCGGCGTCCAACTGCGTGGCGCGCTCCAGCGTGCGGCCGCGCGTAAGGGTGGTGAAGTCGGAGTAGCGCAGCTTGATCTGCACCTTGCGCGCGTGCAGTTGATGTTCGCGCAGGCGGCGGCAGACCATCTCGGTGAGCCGCGCCAGCATGGACGCCAGCGCCGCCGGGTCGCGCTGGTCGCGGTTAAACGTGTGCTCGTGGCTGATCGACTTTGGTTCGCCGCCGTCGCCAACTTCCTGGTCGTACCATCCGCCGGCATCGCGCCCCCGCGCCTTTTCAATCAGCGAGGCCAGTCCGTCGCCGATGCTGTGGCCTAACGCCGCTTCATGCAAGCAAGCCAGATCGCCGAGGGTGTGCACGCCATATTCGCGCAAGCGAGCTTCGGTGACCTTGCCCACGCCGGGCAGGCGGCGCACGTCGAGCGGGGCGAAAAAGCTGGCCTCCATGCCGGGGAGCACCTGCAGAATGCCGTTGGGCTTGGCCTGGTCGCTGGCGACTTTGGCCACCACGCGCGCGCAGGCAATGCCCACCGAACAGTTCAGTCCGGTCTCGCGCTTCATGGTTTCATGCAGTAAATCCGCGGCTTTCAGCGCGGGGCCGTGCAGCCGCTCGGTGCCCGTCATGTCGAGATAGGCCTCGTCGATGGAAGCCATTTCGACCGCCGGAGTGAATTGCAGAAACACCAGCCGCGCCGCTGCCGAGGATTCGCGGTAGCGCTCGGGATGGCCTTCGAGAAAGACTGCCTGCGGGCAGAGCCGCGCAGCCTCGCGCAGCGGCATGCCGGAGTGCACGCCGAATTTGCGCGCCGCATAGGAGGCAGCCGCCACTACGCCGCGCTGGTCGGCGCGTCCGCCCACAACCACGGGCCGTCCCCGCAGCGAAGGATCGTAGAGCTCCTCCACCGAGACGAAAAACGCGTCCATATCGACATGAAAGTAGGTGCGCTGCATAAAACGGCTGCTACCGATTGTAAGCCCGGAGGCGCGGTCAGCCATTGCTGGAAGTGCTAGAGCGATTCCCGAGAAGCCGTACCCCACAACGATAGTCGGGTGCCCCAGGTTCCGCGCCGCGTTTTTTTGCGGCGCTAACCTGGGAAAACAGGACACATCAACCCGGCAACCGCCTTAACCGTTGGCGGAACTGAGATTACTGGTTCGCGGAAAGGTTAGAGCAAACGCAACTACGGTGCCTTCCGGAATGGAAGACGTTGCTTCCCAGGTCAGCGCCGAAAAGCATCGGCGCGGGACCTGGGGCACCCAGCCGAAGTGACCTTGAGGCAGCACGGAATATTTGAGACACGCGGGGATTCTTCGCTTTGCTTCAGAATGACACCTCTTAGAAATATGCGCTCACCACATGCGCAAGGTGTGCGGAGAACCTTTTCAGTTCGCGGCGGGAGCCTTCGTGCGGTGACCGTTGAGCAGTTCGTCGGCGAGCGGTTCGGCGTGATAGACCTGGCGGAGCGATTCGAGGATGGCGCGCGAGTCCACGGAGATGGCGCGGCCCTGGCGGTCGTCGTAGGCGAAGTCCCAGGAGAGCGACTCGATATTGCCGTCGAAGATGATGCCGACCACCTGGCCCTGACGGTCCACGGTGGGCGAGCCGGAGTTGCCGCCGATGATGTCCGAGGTGTGAACGAAGTTCAGCGGGGTCTTGAGATCGAGCCGGCTCTTTGCGGCCTCCCAGCTTTTCGGCAGCTGGAAGTCTCCGCGGTTGCCGTGGGCGGCGGCGTGTTCGAAGGCTCCGCCGAGGGTGGTGTAGGGCGCGACAGGTTGGCCATTTTCCTCGTAGCCCTTGATGGTGCCGTAGCTGAGACGCAGGGTGAAGGTGGCGTCCGGATAGCTGCGCGTGCCCTCGACGGCGAAGCGCGCCTTGGCAATGCGGGCGGAGTTGAGGCGAATGACGGCCTCGACCTGATCGTCGTACTGCTTGCGCAGCTGGCGGGCACGGGGATCGATGTCGCGCATGAGGACGATGAGCGGATCGGTGCTGGCGGCAATGGCAGCCGCGCCTCCATCGTAGAGACGCTTGCGCACGGCCGGGTCGTCCAGCTTACTGCCGTCGATGTAAGCACGGGCGGCTTGGGCGGGCGTGCGGCCGCCGAGCGAACGCTGCACGATGGGATCGGCTGCGCCGAGTTGATCGCGCATCCGGGTCAGCGACTCGGTGAGGGTGGCGATCTCCAGCGAGCGGTAAACCGGAGCGGCGGAGAACAGCTGCTGCTCCAGCGAGGGCAGCCGCGCCTCGGTGTATTCGCGCAGACGGTCGGGGTTGGGCTTCTGCTTTTCGGCCGTGACGCGGACCAAGGTGCGGGCGTACTGCGCCATCTGGGAGTCGAAGCCGTTGGCGTGCTCGATATAGGTGTAGGGGAAGAATAGCTGCCGGCGGATTGCGACGGCGCCGGCAATTCCATCCCAGGCCGAGGCGTAGGCGGCGTGAAGATTGGGATCGGCCTCCACGACGGCACGCAGCTGGGTTTCGGCGGTGGCTTTGGCGTCCATCAGGGTTTTGTCTTCCACTCCGCGGAGTCGGCCCTGATAGGCCTTCAGCCCGTTTTCCACGCCGAACAGATCGTCGCCGGCGAAGCGGGCATGCTCGGCCGACTGTGCGGCGTAGTCGTGCAGCATGCGGTCGCGGCCCGTCAGCAGATCGATCACAAAGGGGATCTGCACCTGCTTGAGGAAGTCCAGCTGGGCCATGGTGAGCTGACGCTCGGTCGCGCCGGGATTGCCGGAGACGAAGACCAGGTCGCCCGAGCGCGTGCCGGTGGGCGACCAGGAAAGATATTCGGCCAGGTGCGCCGGCTCTCCGTTCTCATAGACGCGGAAAAAAGCGCAGTCGAGATCGTAGCGCGGATATTCGAAATTGTCGTGGTCGCCGCCGAAGAAGGCCATCTGCGCCTCGGGGGCAAAGACCAGGCGGACGTCGGTGAATTTTTTGTACCGGTAGAGGTTGTAGACTCCGCCGCCGTAGAGAGTCACGACATCGCAGCGCAGGCCGGTTTTGGCGACGCACTCCTTTTCGATGGCCGACATCTTCTGGCGCTGGGCCTGGGCGGTGTCGGCATCGCTTGTGCCGGGTGCGGCGGCGGACTGCACCTCGGCGGTGACATCCTGGATCGCCACCAGCTGATCGAGTTCGAGGTCGGGACACTTACGCTCGGCAGCCTGGGTGGCGGCGTAAAAACCGCTCTTGATGTAATCCGCCTGATTGGTGGAGAGCTGCTGCAGGCAGTCGCGGCCGACGTGATGATTGGTGAAGGTGAGTCCGTCCTGGGAGACGAACGAGCCCGAGCCTCCGTTGTTGAAGCGCACCGAGCCGAGGCGGAGATGATCCAGCCAGGCATCGGTGACAGTGAAGTCGTGCTGCTGCCGGAGCTGCTCCCGGGGAGGGTTGTTGAACGGCCACATCCCCTCTTCCGCCGGACAGAGCGCGGCCAAGGCGCAAAGCAGGGCAAGGAGGGCAAGAATGCGGCGGGTCATCGCTCGGTCCTGAGGTGGATCATGAACTGGCAATGATAGCAGCGGGCGGGGCGAACTGTGGAAGGCAAACATACAAGGCGGAAGATCGAGGATGAACTCTACTCCCGCCGTGGTGAAGGGTGAGCGATCAATTCGGAGAGATCAGCGCTCTCGCATCATTCTTCTTCGCGCGCTGGGTTGGCGGCGGCAGGAAAGGGCGAACCAAGTTCGCGCTGTTCCCTCCGGGAAGGCGTCATCTGGTCGGCCGTGCTCTGTCCCAGCGATGGGTTGGCAGCGGCAGGAAAGGGCGAGCCGAGAGCGATGTGATCATTGGCCCCATAGGTGACAATATCTTCGCCCTGGTTGCCAGCCATGGAAGCTGGCTCGTTGAAGGAAGGCGCCATCTCGTCGCCCGGGCCGCCTTGCAGCGCCGTGTTGGCCTCCTGCGGGAACGGCAATGGTTGATAGCTCTGGCCAAAGGCCAGTGTGGAAACGAGCAGCAGCAGAGCAAACACTCCCAGCAGATATTTCATGATCGGAACTCCCTCCTGTTCAAAGCACTAGGATTGCGATTGGAACTGCGGGGATGTCTGCAAATGAAATTCATTTTCACGTACTCCGGACAGATGGGCGGATGCGGCACGCAAGAAAGGGAGCGGCGCGAGCCGCTCCCTGGTGCAATTCCCGGTTCCCTGCCCGATGTCTACTTGGCGACCTCGGTGTAGCTGGAGAGCACGTGCATGTAGTTGGCGCGCTGCAGCGCCTTGGGGTTGGGAACATTCTTCTGGCTCATGCATCCCTGCATCTGGCGGACGCTCTGGTATTCGTGCTTGTCCATCCAGGATTCGAGCTGATGGAGCAGGGGGCGCAGGTAGCCGATGCCGTACTGCAGCAGGGCCGAACAGAGCTGCGTGACGCGGGCTCCGGCCATGACCGACTTGACCACGTCCTCGGCCACGTGGACGCCGCCGGTGATGGCGATGTCGGCCTGGATGTTCTCATAGAGCATCGCCGTCCAGAACAGACGGATGAGCAGTTCGCTGCTGTTGGAGAGCGTGAGCATGGGCCGGACCTCGAGCTGTTCGAGATCGAAGTCGGGCTGGTAAAAGCGATTGAAGATGACCAGGCCGGCGGCTCCGGCCGCCTGCAGACGCCGGGCCATGTGGCCGAAGTTGCTGAAGTAGGGGCCGACCTTGACCGAGACCGGAATCGTGACGGTATTGCAGACCTCGGTGAGCAGACCAAGATAGCGCTTTTCGATCGCCTCCGGCCCCTCGTTGGGATCGGTGGCGATGAAGTAGACGTTGAGTTCGATGGCGTCGGCCCCGGCCTGCTGCATCTCCCGGGCGTAGCTGACCCATCCGCCTTTTGAGACTCCGTTCAGCGAGGCGATGACCGGAATGGACAGCGCCTGCTTGGCCTGGGCGATGCGTTCCAGATAGCGGTCCAGCCCCACCCCGAAGTTATCGAGGTTGGGAAAGATGTTGGAGTTCTCGGCGCCGATCTCGGAGCTTTCCATCAGGAAGCGGTCGAGTTCGTAGATCTCGCTGTTGATCTCCTCTTCGAAGAGCGACCGCAGGACGATGGCGCCTGCGCCAGCGTCCTCCATCTGGCGCAGGTTGGACAGATCGTTGCACAACGGTGAACCGCCAACCACCAGCGGATTGCGCAGTTTGAGTCCGAGATACTGCGTGGACAGGTCTATCATTGCGGTTCTCCCTTTGTGCCAACAGCCAGACTGGCGGCCGCACCCGTGGACATTTGAGCCAGGGCTTCGTAGTGCTTCCAGCGCTCGATGGCGTCGCTCTGAGCGGATTCGAGCAGCGCCCGTGCAGCCTCCGGATCGCTCTGGCGAAGCATCGTGTAGCGGGTCTCGTTATAAATGTATTTGTCCAGTGAAACGCTGGGCGCTCGGCTATCCAGCACCATCGTTGGATGCCCGGGAGCCGCGTCCGGGTTGTAGCGGAACAGCGGCCAGTGTCCGCTTTGCACCGCCAGCTTCTGCTGTTCGAGTCCGTTGGCCATCTCATAGCCGTGCGCGATGCAGTGGCTGTAGGCCAGGATGAGCGACGGCCCGTCAAAGGCTTCGGCTTCGTTGAAGGCCTTGAGGGTCTGCAGATCGTTGGCGCCCATGGCGATGCGGGCGACGTAGATCGGGTAGCTCATGGCGATCAGGCCGAGATCCTTCTTGGGACCGGCTTTGCCGCCGGCGGCGAACTTGGCGACCGCGGCGCGCGGGGTGGCCTTGGACGCCTGGCCGCCGGTGTTGGAATAAACCTCGGTGTCCAGCACCAGGATGTTGACGTTGCGGCCGGAGGCCAGGACGTGGTCGAGTCCGCCGAAGCCGATGTCATAGGCCCAGCCGTCGCCGCCGACGATCCAGACTGACTTATCCACCAGCATGTCGGCAATATCGAGCAGGACGCGGGCTTCGGGCGTATTGAGGTTCAGCAGCGCATGCTTGAGCTGGCCGATGCGGGCGCGCTGGGCGGCAAGTGCGGCTTCGCCGCGCTGGGCCGGCGCGAGGATGGCCTTCACCAGTTCCTCGGGCAGTTGTCCGCCCAGACGGACGAGCAGCTCGCGGGCAAACTCGCGCTGCTTGTCGAGCGACAGGCGGATGCCCAGGCCGAATTCGGCGTTGTCCTCAAACAGGGAGTTGGACCAGGCCACGCCCCGTCCGTCCTTGTTCGAGGTGTAGGGCGTGGTGGGCAGGTTGCCGCCGTAGATCGACGAGCAGCCGGTGGCGTTGGCGATGACCGTGCGGTCGCCAAACAGCTGGGTGAGCAGCTTGATGTAGGGAGTTTCGCCGCAGCCGGCGCAGGCGCCGGAGAACTCGAAGAGCGACTGCAGCAGTTGCACGTCCTTGACGTGGTGCAGCGCCAGTTGCTCGCGCGGCACCTCGGGAAGCGACAGGAAGAAGTCCCAGTTGCCGGCCTCCTGGTCGCGGACCGGAGGCTGCGGGACCATGTTGATGGCCTTGTGCTTGGCTTCGCTCTTGGCCTTGGAAGGACAGGCCTCGACGCAGAGCGCGCAACCGGTACAGTCTTCCGGAGACACCTGCAGGGTGAACTTCTGGCCGGGGAAATTCTTCCACTTGGGCTCGGCGGACTTGAAGCTCTTGGGCGCGGCGGCCAGCAAATCGCTGGGATAGACCTTGGCGCGGATGACCGCGTGGGGGCAGACCAGGACGCACTTGCCGCACTGGATGCAGATCTCTTCATCCCATTCCGGAATCTGCAGGGCGATGCTGCGCTTCTCCCAAGCAGCGGTGCCGGTGGGATAGGTGCCATCGGCGGGCAGCTTGCTGACCGGCAGAGCGTCGCCATCCCCCAGGATCATGGGCGCCAGTACGTCCTGCACGAAGGCAGGCGCATAGGCGGAGACCGGCGGGCGGAGCTCGATGTGGCTGGTGATGCGTTCGGGAACCTCTACGCGGTAGAGGTTCGCCAGCGTGGCATCGACGGCCGCGAAGTTCTTCTGCACCACCGCTTCGCCGCGGCGGCCGTAAGTCTTCTTGATCGCCTTCTTGATGGCCGTGATGGCCTCTTCGCGCGGCAGCACGCCGCTGATGGCGAAGAAGCAGGTCTGCATGACGGTGTTGATGCGCAGGCCCATGCCGGTTTCCTTGGCCACGGCATACCCGTCGATGACGTAGAACTGCAGCTTCTTGCGAACGATCTCCTCCTGCACCGGGCGGGGCAGATGGTCCCAGACCTCGTCTTTGCCGTAGGAGCTGTTGAGCAGGAAGACCGCGCCGGGCTCGGCATGGCGCAGCACGTCGATGCGCTCCAGGAAGTTGAACTGGTGGCAGGCGACGAAGTTGGCGCGGGTGATGAGATAGCAGGAGCGAATCGGCTTGGGACCGAAGCGCAGGTGCGAGGTGGTGACGGAGCCGGACTTCTTCGAGTCATAGACGAAGTAGCCCTGGGCGTAGTTCGCCGTGTCCTCGCCGATGATCTTGATGGAGTTCTTGTTGGCGCCCACCGTGCCGTCGGCGCCGAGTCCGTAGAAGAGGGCGCGCACGGTCTGCGGATCTTCGGTGGAGAACTCCGGGTCGTAGGCCAGCGAGGTGTGGGTCACATCGTCGTGGATGCCGACGGTGAAGTGATTCTGCGGCACCGGCTTGGCCAGGTTGTCGAAGACCGCCTTAATCATGGCCGGGGTGAATTCCTTGGAGGACAGGCCGTAGCGGCCTCCGACCAGGCGGGGCATGGCGGAGATTTTGCCGCAGGCCAGGCTTTCGGCCAGGGCGGTCAGAATCTCCTGGTAGAGCGGTTCACCGAGCGAGCCGGGCTCCTTGGTGCGGTCCAGCACGGCGATGCTGCGCACCGTGGCAGGCAGTTCGGCGAGGAAATGCTCGACCGAGAAGGGACGGTAGAGGCGGACCTTGAGGACGCCGACGTTTTGTCCCAGGGCCTGCAGCGCTTCGACGGTCTCCTCGGCGGCATCGCAGCCGGAGCCCATGAGGATGATGACGCGCTCCGCATCGGGGGCGCCGACGTACTCGAAGAGCTTGTACTGGCGTCCAGTGAGGGCGGCAAAGCGGTTCATCTCGTTCTGCACGATGGTGGGCACGGCGAGATAGTAGGGGTTGACCGTCTCACGGGCCTGGAAATAAACGTCGGGATTCTGCGCGGTGCCGCGCAGCACGGGACGGTCGGGCGAGAGCGAGCGCAGGCGGTGCTCGCTGATGCGGGACAACGAGATCATGGCGCGCATATCGTCTTCGGTGAGCTGCTCGACCTTGTCCACCTGATGCGAGGTGCGGAAACCGTCAAAGAAATGGACGAAGGGAACGCGCGACTCCAGGGTCGCGGCCTGGGCGATCAGCGCCGTGTCCATGACTTCCTGAACGTTGTTGGAGGCCAGCAGAACCCAGCCGGTCTGGCGGACGGCCATCACGTCCGAGTGATCGCCGAAGATGGACAGTCCCTGGGCGGCGACCGATCGCGCCGCCACATGCATGACGCACGCGGTCAATTCCCCGGCGATCTTATACATGTTGGGGATCATCAGCAGCAGGCCCTGGGACGAGGTGAAGGTGGTGGCCAGGCAGCCGCCCTGCAGGGCGCCGTGAAGCGCTCCGGAGGCGCCGCCTTCGCTTTGCATCTCGATGACTTCGGGAACCGTTCCCCAGATATTGGGTTTGCCTTCGGAAGACCACTGATCGCTGAACTCGCCCATCGGGGAGGATGGAGTAATGGGATAGATAGCAATAACTTCGTTGGTCTTGTGCGCAACATAGGCGGCTGCTTCGTTGCCGTCCACCGTCACTTGAATTCGGGTCATGAACCGGGTCTCCAAATAGTATAAGGGCAGGGCAAAGATGGCCGTTGTCTCCAGACCGCTATCCAGAGACCACGAAACGTCTTAACCCCAGTCAGTCATTCCACTACGGCTGTACCACTTGAGGCTGTGACCTATCTCACAAGTTGACGATATTTTGCATTCCGCTACTCCGGCCAGCTCCGGCGGGAGGCCCGGCAGGGCCAAACGAGGAGGCAGGAACGGGCGAAGATGAGACGGCTTCAGTTACAATCGGGATTTCCGGGCAACATTTGCATTGGGCCCCAATCCACGATTCGGGATCTGCCTTGATCATTCAGTTTGCCGCCCTCTTTGCGTTCGCACTCCGGCCCAGTCCGGTGGTGCAATTTCTCCAGAAGCAGACCAATCCGGCGTTCAAAGGGCTTTACCAGGCCAACAGCTTCGACATGGCGCTGCTGATTCCCTATTTCATTGTGCTGGTGATCCTGGCCAGCTACGGATTCCACCGCTACCAGCTGGTGTGGATGTACTACAAGTATCGCAAGAACAAGACGACCACGCCGAAATCGAACTTCCCCGAGCTGCCGCGGGTGACCATTCAGCTGCCCATCTTCAATGAGCAGTTCGTGGTGGACCGGCTGGTGGAGTCGATCTGCAATCTGGAGTATCCGCGCGAGTTGCTGGACATCCAGCTGCTGGATGACTCGACCGACGAGACGGTACAGGTGGCCTCCGAGGTGGTGGCCAACTACCACGCGCTGGGACACGACATTGTGCACGTCCACCGCACCGACCGCACCGGGTTCAAGGCGGGCGCGCTGGAACACGGGCTGCGGACCGCCAAGGGCGAATACGTGGCCATCTTCGACGCCGACTTTACCCCGCCCAAAGACTGGCTAATGAAGGTGATCCATCACTTTGCCGAGCCGCACATCGGCATGGTGCAGACGCGTTGGACGCACATCAACCGGCACTACTCGTTTTTGACCGAGGTGGAGGCGATCCTGCTGGACGGCCACTTTGTGCTGGAACACGGCGGGCGGTCGCGCGCGGGCGTGTTCTTCAACTTCAACGGCACGGCGGGAATGTGGCGCATCCGGGCGATTGAAGAGGCGGGCGGATGGCAGCACGACACGCTGACCGAAGATACCGACCTGAGCTACCGCTGCCAGCTGAAGGGCTGGAAGTTCCTTTACCTGGAGGACGTGGAGTGTCCGGCGGAGCTGCCGATTGAGATGACGGCGTTCAAGACGCAGCAGGTGCGCTGGGCCAAGGGACTGATCCAGTGCGCCATCAAGGACCTGCCGCGCTTGATGAAGTCGGATGTAAGCCTGAAGGAAAAGATCGAGGCGTGGTATCACCTGACGGCCAACCTGAGCTACCCGCTGATGATTATGCTGAGCGTGCTGCTGCTGCCCGCGATGATTATCCGGTTTTACCAGGGCTGGTTCCAGATGATGTACATCGATATTCCTCTGTTTCTGGCGTCGACGTTTTCCATTTCGAGCTTTTACCTGGTTTCGCAGAAACAGCTGTTTCCCAAGCGCTGGTGGCGCACGTTTTTCTACCTGCCGTTTCTGATGGCGCTGGGCATTGGATTGACGATTACGAACTCCAAGGGCGTGATCGAGGCGCTGCTGGGGAAACAGTCGGCGTTTGCGCGCACTCCCAAGTACAGCGTGCAAGGCAAAGGCGAAAAGAGCGCCGCGGTGAAGGCGGCCAAAAAGTATCGCAAGCGGCTGGGAATTATTCCGTGGATCGAGATGGCCGTGGGCACCTGCTTCGGCTTCATGGTCTGGTATGCGATCAGCAACGAGAACTACGTCACGGTTCCCTTCCTGATTCTGTTTGTCTATGGATACTGGTACACCGGGCTGATGTCTCTGCTGCAGGGACGGTTCGACTTCTCCCGGCAGCACGACGCGAGTAACGAGGAAGAGCACGTCAAGCCGTTTCCGGTGGGGGTGTAAGAGGAGACGCCGTGGGTGGCCCACATCCGCCGTCTTTTGGCGAATGTGGGGCTGCAGCTTGCGATTTAATTCGACTTCTTTACGCAGCACGCGGAGCGCAATGAGGAAGAGCACATCAAGCGCTAGGCGAGGAACTCCACCTTCCCTGTTTCAAGGTTGTACATCGAGCCGACAATCTTTATGCTGCCGCTGGATTCCAGGTCCCGAAGCACGGGACTCTTATCCCGAATATTGGCGATCGTCATGAGCACGTTCTTTTTCGCCACAGCGTCTACGAACGCGTAGTTTTTGGCCGAGCGGTCTCCGGTGTACTGAGTGGCTGCTACGGCGGGAGCGATTTTCGCCAACAGCGCCGTGAGGTTGCCCAGCTGGACCCCGTCAATGGCACCCTTGATGGCGCCGCAGGCGGTGTGGCCCATGACGAGCACGACTTTCGAGCCTGCCACCTTGCAAGCGAATTCCATACTGCCCATTACGTCCTCGTCAGCAACGTTGCCTGCCACACGACCGCTGAAGATCTCGCCGATACCGTAGTCGAGAATCAATTCGGCGGGTGCTCGCGAGTCGATACAGCTGAAGACAATCGCGGCAGGGTACTGTCCCTTCACCGTCGCCTTCGCTTCGCGCATGAGATCGCGATGATGCGGCCGGCCCTCCCGGAAGCGCTCGTTTCCGGCTTTCATATGCTGGATGATTTCGTCCGCCGTCATTTTGTCGCGCTGCTCTTTGGTGAGTTCGGCCTGGGCCAACACGCTTCCCAGGCTTGCCTCCAAAACCCCGACAGCGGTTGCAACGCCTGCAGCCCTGCAGAATGCCCGGCGGTCAAATCGATCGCCTCCACTGCCCGATGGTGAGTCCTTCATCGCGTCGTTCCTCCCGGCAATTCGATGCAGCAATGGCATCCAGCGTTGGCTGTGGTGATGGGCAAGCTGGAAAACCGGACCTACTGCCGAATCGCTGTGGCAACGAGCGCTTTTAGCGGCCCCTGACTGCAGGCGGTCGCGCGGTTTATACTCGGCACCCATGTGCCAGCTACCCATGAAAATCCGCACGCGGACGCTCTCGCTTCTTCTTTGCTTCGGCTTCTGCTTCACGGCGTCACTCTGCGCCCTCGACCGGCAGCCGAATGCGGACTATCGCGCGCGGCGGGTGGCGCTGTCGAAGAAGTTGAATGGCGGGGTGGTGGTGCTGTTTGCCGCGACGGAGTCGGAGGGGCCGGAGGCGATTTACGGCTTCCGGCAGGACAATGATTTTTTCTATCTGACGGGATGGACCGAGCCGGGCGCGGCGGTGGTGATTGCCGCCCCGGTGGAGGCCAAGGACGATACGGCGGCGAGGCCGTACACGGAGATTCTGTTTTTGCCGGCGCGCAACCGGACGCAGGAACGGTGGACCGGGCCGAAGCTCGGAGCGGACGATCCGAAGGCGGCGTCGATTGCGGGCTTTGACCAGGTGGCGCCGCTGGAGCAGATGCACGACCGTCTGCTGAAGATGGCACCACAAACGCGGGCGGTTTACACGGCGCTGGCGGAGGCTCCGGAGACGACGCCCTCGACCACGCCGCTGGAGTGGCTGAAGCGCAGCAACGCGTTTCCTGGTTACGCGGTGTTTCTGAACGCAGGCGATGCGATTGCGGAGCTGCGCAAGCAGAAGGACGCGGGGGAGATCGAGCGCATACGGCACGCCACCGAAGCCTCGATGGCCGGGCAGCGGGCGGCGATGCAGGCAATGCGTCCCGGCCTGTACGAGTACCAGATTGCGGCGCTGATGCAGTACAAGTTTCAGGACGGAGGCTGCGAGCGTCCGGCGTATGCGCCGATTGTGGGCGCAGGGATAGACTCGACCGTGCTGCACTACTCGGAGGACTCGCAGCGGATCGAGGACGGCGACGTGGTGCTGATGGACGTGGCGGGCGAGTACGCCATGTATGCCAGCGACATTACGCGCACGCTTCCGGCCAACGGACACTTCACGGCCCGCCAGCGCGAGATCTACAACATTGTGCTGGGCGCGCAGCGGGCGGCGATGGCGGCCGTGGTGGCGGGCAAGACCACACTGGGCGGCAACGGCGCGGATTCGCTCTACACGGTAGCGTACGAGTACATCAACAGCCATGGCAAGGACCTGCATGGCGAGCCGCTGGGGCAATACTTCATCCATGGACTGGGGCACCGCGTGGGGCTGGAGGTGCACGACGTGGGCAGCGGGCCGCTCGAACCGGGCGACGTGTTTACCGTGGAGCCGGGGATTTATCTTCCCGAAGAGAAGCTTGGGGTGCGGATTGAAGACATTGTGATGCTGGACGAAAAAGGCAAGCTGGTGAACCTGACCGCCGGACTGCCGCATACGCCCGAAGAAGTGGAAGCGGCGATGCAAAAGTGAGAGCCAGGGATGCCAATCGGCGGCGTTCAGTTTTGGTAAAATCTGGAGCATTGAGTTTAGATTTAACGCGGTATTCACCTTCCGAATTCCTCCGGGTGTTTTAGTGGTAGCCACGCCGTCGCACCAGCCGAACGGTGTCCCCCAGGAGGAAATCTCATGCGAAAGTTTGCCGCGACTCTCTTCGCCGGTAGCATGATGCTCGCCCTATCCGCCCACTCGTTTGCGCAGAAGAACGACGAGGGAAAAGTGAAGCATGTGCTTTTAATCAGCGTGGACGGCCTGCACGCTCTGGATCTTGCCAACTATGTTGCCAGCCACCCCAACTCCACGCTCGCCAATTTGAGCGGGCATGGAATCACCTACACCAACGCATCGACATCGCAGCCTTCAGACTCTTTTCCCGGATTGACGTCGCTAGTGACCGGCGGCTCGCCCATCACGGCGGGCTTCTGGTATGACGTGACCTACAACCGCAAGACTTCGCCGCCGGCGGCCACCACTCCCTACATCGCCGCGGTCGGCACGCCAGGCGGTCCCTGCCCCGGCCAGATCGGCGGAGTGGTGGAGTATGACGAAGCCGTCGACAACGACCTGACCCAGCTCAACGGCGGAGGCGGGATCAATCCGAATTTCCTGCCGCGCGATCCGTTCAACAGCTGCGTGCCGATCTATCCGCACCAGTATCTGCGGGTCAACACCATCTTCGAGGTGGTGAAGAAGAATGGCGGCACCACGGCATGGACCGACAAGCATCCGTCGTATGAGTGGACCAACGGGCCGAGCGGCAGAGGCGTGGACGACTTTTTCGGACCGGAGATTAACTCGATTCCGGTTCCGCTGGCGGCGTTCCCCGGCATCCCCACCACGACTCCGTTCCCCACCTGCACGCCGGTCAACTTTGTGGACAGCACGCCCGACGATGGATGGACGACCGACCTGAATAACATCAAGTGCTACGACGAGACTCACGTACAGGCGGTGCTGAACCAGATAGACGGCTGGAACCACGACCACAGCCGCGCGGTTGGCGTTCCCTCGCTGTTTGGAACCAACTTCCAGTCCGTGAGCGTGGGCGAGAAACTGGCGGGCAGCGGCTACAGCGATGTGCTTGGCACTCCCTCCGCCGGACTGGCAGGCGAGCTGGACTTTGTGGACGCCTCGCTGGGATTGATGGTGGCGGAGCTGAAGAAAAAGGGGATTTACGACTCGACGCTCATCATCATCGGCGCCAAGCACGGGCAGTCGCCCATCGATGTGACCAAGCGGGTTGGCATTGGCGGCGGACAGCCGGCGACGCTGATCAATACGCTGGATTCGGGCGAGGCCTTCGACATCTCCGACGACGGCTCGCTGATCTGGCTGAACGACCAGTCGCAGACGTCCGAGATTGCCGCCTCGCTCAGCGATCCCGCAAACCAGGTGACGCTCGGGATTCAGGAGATCTTTGCCGGAAACTCGCTGAAGGACAAGTGGAACGATCCCACGGTCGATCCGCGCACTCCGGATATTATTTTGAAGGTGAACACCGGGGTGATCTTTACCGGCGGCTCGAAGATAGCCGAGCACGGGGGAATCAACGAGGATGACGTGCACGTGGCGCTGTTGGTTTCGCAGGTGGGAATACCGGCGGCGAGCGTACACACCGCAGTGCTGAACCAGCAGGTGGCTCCGACCATTGTGCAGGCGCTGGGCTACGACCCCAACGAATTGCAGGCGGTGCAGAAGGAGCAGATCCCAGTGCTGCCGTTCCTGTTTACAGGGCAAGGTGGGCACTAACGTTGCGTCCCCCAAAAAGCGGCAGGCCGTAAATACCGGCTTGCCGCTTTCTCTTGACTAAAATGTCCTGGAACATGCGCGGAGACGCCCTGCGAACCCAAGTCACGAGGCAGAAGCAAGCGTGCCGTTTCGCCATCCTTCAACCGATCCGGCAACTGATTGCAAAGAAACAGCCGCAGCTTGGACTCGGACGGCGCGCCCCGGCTCTGGTATGCTAGAAGCTTGTGAGCATTCAAGTTCTTTTTGTGGTGATGGCGTTATCGGGAGTAGCCCTGATCGGGGTGGCCGTCACCGTATTCGTTCGTGTGCGCCGGCAGTGGAAGTCGCAACGGGCTGGAGTCATCAGGCCGGAAGAAACGGTCGGCAAGGGCGTCGAGGAGAGCTTGCCGCCGGCGTCCCGCCGCTGACGGCCACGGCACAAGAACCGCGGCGTAATGCGTACCAGGGTGTTTGCACTCTTATCAGGCGGGCCTTCGGGCCCCGGAAAAAAGGTTATGAAGAGCAGCGGTTCAGAAGCGGTTGAAATCAAGATTGCGCACAGTCCGGATTCGGACGACGCGTTCATGTTCTACGGCCTGGCCACCAACAAGGTTCGCGTGCCCGGCCTGAAGTTCACCCACGTTCTTTGCGACATCGAGACGCTGAATCATCGGGCGATTGCGGAGGCCTACTTCGAGGTGACCGCAATCAGCTTCCATGCGTATCCGTACCTGCAGGACCGCTATGCGCTGATGCCGAGCGGCGGCAGCGTGGGCGATGGCTACGGGCCGATGATCGTCACCTCCAAGCCGTGCACGCCGGAAGAAGTGAAGAAGCTGAAGATTGCCATTCCGGGCACGCTGACCACGGCGGTGCTGGCGCTCAAGCTGTTTGCCCCGGACGTGCAGACCGAGGTGGTGCCCTTCGACAAGATCATTCCCGCCATCCTGGAAGGCAAGTATGACGCCGGGTTGATCATCCACGAGGGCCAGCTTACCTTTGAGCGCAGCGGGTTGCACCGCATCGTGGACCTGGGCCGCTGGTGGCGCGAGCTGACCGGCCTGCCGCTGCCTCTGGGAGCCAACGCCATCCGCAAGGACCTGGGCCCGGAACTGATCGCCAAGGTTTGCAAGGCGCTGCGCGACAGCATTCAGCACGGGCTGGACAACCGCGAGCAGGCGCTGCAGTATGCCATGCAGTTTGCCCGCGACCTGGACGAAAAAGACGCCGACAAGTTTGTGGGCATGTATGTAAACGAACGCACCCTGGACTATGGCAGCGACGGCCGCGAGGCCGTGGCCAAGCTGCTCAACATGGGCCACGAGCAGGGCATCATCCCGCAAAAGGTGAACCTGGAGTGGGTGAGCGAGACGGCTGCGGCCAACAAGGTCTAGCGTACACGAATTGAATAAAAAAGCTCCGCTGCATTGGCGGAGCTTTTTTATTGGGCGCTTCTTTTATTGGGAGTTCCCTGTTGCAACGGATTCTTTTCCGCCTGCACTACTTCTTTCGCTACTTCATGGGCAGATCCCAGGAAAATCTGGGGGCGACGTCCACGGGCAGACCGCGGCTGGATTCCAGCGCCGTGCGCAATGCGGGCGCGGGCGTTGCGTAGCGGGCAAACCACTGCTCGGCCCGGGAGCGGTCGCCGCTGGCCTCGATCTCCAGCAGCTCGCGGTTGAGCGCGGCGATGGCGGCCGGCAGGCGGTCGAAGTCGAGGGCAAAGACCACGCGCGCGGTGCCGCGGCTGAGGGTTCCGGCGTGGACCACGATGGCCGACTGCCCGAACAGGTAGTTGAACTCCGCGAACTGGGCGGAGGGCGGCGCGGATTCTGCTGGTGCGGCGTAGGGAAGCAGCCCGCGCAGCAGCTCCGCCAGATCGCAGGCATAGATCTGGTGCTCGCGCTCCCTGGGCAGCACGCCGTGATCGAGCAGCCAGGCGGTGGCATACATTCCGGCGGCATCGGCCTTGGCTTTCTCCAGCGCAGGGAAGATCGGGCCAAAGGCCTTGCGATCGGCGGAAGGTCCAATTTCGCGGCCGATCTCCTGCAGGACGATCGTGGTGAAGTAGCTGTCGGCGGTGGGCAGGCCGGATTGCGATGGGTCCATCAGCCCGTGCGCCAGGGGCGGAATGACGCGCTGGAAGCGGGCGTCAATCAGGTCGCGGAAAAAGATCGTGCGCCGGCCCTGGTTGGAAGCCAGCGTAAAGGCGGGCGTCTGGTAGCCGTGCAGCAGGGCTCCGGCGCGGAAGGGCGATTCGACGGCCTCCAGCGTGGTGGGCGGAAGCTCGGGCCGCGCGGCGGCGGGTAGCGGAAGCGATTGCTGAATCTGCGGCAGGTAGGGCTGAATGAGTTCGAGTTGACGGCTCGCTTCGTCCTTGCCAGCCCCGCTGCGAATGAGAATGGCCGCGCCGAACGAGGTCTTGACGCCGAACAGCGGATCGAGATCGGGCAGGCAGGGCGCGAGGATCAGGTCCACGGCGGGCGGCTTGAGGTTGAGCCAGAGGCGGTCGCTGTCCTGGTAGTCGTCGCTCAACAGCGCATCGGCGCGGGCGCGCAGAAACTCCGCGAAACCTGCTTCGTCGCTTTGTGTAGAGGCCAGCGCGGCGGCCTCGCGCAGGTCTTTGGCCGCCTCCATCAGCTGCACGCGGAAGACCGTGCGGTAGGGCAGGCCGACCAGATCGGCTCCCATGGGACGGACGAGTGTGTAGGGACTGAAGAGTTCGGAGCGCGATTCTGGATGGGCCTGGACGTAGCTCTCGATGCTCTGGCGCGCGGCGTCGAGCGTTGTCCCGGCATTGTCCCCTTCGGAGTAAAAGCCGCGTCCGGCGGGAGCAGGGTCGCCGTTGATGAAGCTGCGTAGGCCGTCGAGCAGATCGTATTGGCCCCCGTTGATGGAGAGATAGCGCAGGATTTGCTGGTCGCGCGCGGTGCCGGAGCCCTTGAGCTGGGCGGCGAGCGTGAGCGCGTAGGGATCCGATTGCCGCCAGTAGATGGCGTCGATCTGGCGCGCCGCCTCGACCAGCTTGGCGGTCATTTCGATCTGGCGCGGCGTGAGGCCGCGGGAGCGGAACGGGATCTCCAAGGTGGGCCAGCGCGCGATGCGGCGGGCCAGATCGGCGGGCAGCTTGAGATGCGCGCCGCCGGGCGCGGTGCCGCCGATAGGAAACTTTTTGGGCAGCGGAACGCGATGCGATTGCGCCAAGGCAGGCGCGGAGAGTAGCGAAACAGCAAGGGCGAGGGAGAAAAGTGCGGATCGCATGACGAGCGGCATATCCTTGAACCCGATTGTAACAACCAGAGCGGCCGCACCCGTGTCCGGTCGCGAGAAGAAGCCGATCCGATAAACTATTCCGGTATGCCCCCAATGGATGGACTGCGAATGACCGCGCAGACGTTAATGATCGACGCCGACGACACGCTGTGGGAGAACAACATTTATTTTGAGCGCGCCATTGCGAGCTTTATCTCGTTTCTCAACCACCGTCACTATTCTGCCGAACAGGTGCGGCACAAGCTGAACGAGGTGGAGCACGATTGCATCGCCACGCTGGGCTACGGGCTGCACAGCTTTACGGCGGCGCTGGTGGAAACCTTCGAGCGGCTTTCAGTGGAACCGGTGACGCCGGGCCTGCATGAGACGATCCATGGCATTGCGCGGGTGATTGCCGAGCAGCCCATCGAACTGCTGAAACACGTGGGGCCGACGCTGGAGGCTCTGCGCGAGCGCCACCGGCTGCTGCTGGTGACCAAGGGCGACGTGGCCGAGCAGACCGGCAAGGTGGAGCGCAGCGGACTGAAACCGTACTTCGAGGCCGTGGAAGTGGTGGCGGAGAAAAACGCGCAGAGCTACCGCGAGATTATTGCCCGCTACAGGCTGGAGCCGGGGACGACGTGGATGGTGGGCAACAGTCCCAAGTCGGACATCAATCCGGCGATTGAGGCGGGACTGAACGCGGTGTACATTCCGCACGCCGAGACGTGGATTCTGGAGCGCGCCGAGCTGTGCACGGCTACGCCTCCGCAGCGGCTGCTCCAACTGGAGAGGTTTCAACTGCTGAGCGATGTGTTTTAGTTTGGCGAAGCAACTCAGCAGAGTTGAAGGACACGGCCTCCCACCTTAGCCGCGCAAATGCGGCGCGCCGAAGGTGGGGCACCCGGCGTATTACCTGTTCAGGATATGAGATAGACATCGTCGCCCTGGATGACCAGTTCGAAGTGCTCGGCCGGGGCGCAGGACGGGTCGGTGCAGCGGCCATCGGCAAGATGAAATTCCCATCCGTGCCAGTAGCAGACCAGCTTGCCATCGGCGATGCAGCCAGCCGAGAGCGGCGCGCCGCGATGCGGGCAGGCGTTGCCCAAGGCACTAAAGATTCCGCCTGCGTTGGCGACGCAGACCGAGAGGGAGCCGAAGGCAAAGGCACGCAACTCGCCCTCGGGCGGAAGTTCTGCGACACTGGCTATGCGAGTGAGCGGGCTCACTTCCGCAACATAACACGATTCGTCATCCGGGGGTTTTGCGATGCATCTTGCAGCACAGGCAGAGCGCAGCGGCGGCGTGGCGGCGCATCCCGTCTTCCGCACGCTGACCATCGTGATTCCGGTCTACAACGAGCGCGACACCGTGATGACGATGCTGGAAATGGTTCTGCGGCAGGACACCGCGCCGCTGGCCAAGGAAGTGGTGGTAGTGGACGACGGCTCGACCGACGGCACGCGCGAGCTGCTGGAAAGCGCGGCGTGGCAGAGCCTGTGCCGTGAGCCGGGCGACCGTGTGCAGCTGCTGGCCCACCCGCGCAATCTCGGCAAGGGCGCCTGCATTAAAAGCGCGCTGGCGCAGGCGCGGGGCGAGCTGGTGCTGGTGCAGGACGCAGACCTGGAATACGACCCCGCCGACTATCCCGCGCTGCTGGAACCCATCCTGAACGGCCGCGCCGACGCCGTCTTCGGCAACCGCTTCCACGGCGGAGCGCATCGCGTGCCGCGCTTTTACCGCTATCTGCTGAACCGCATGTTTACCGTGCTGTGCAACCTGCTGACCAGCATTGCCGTGAACGACGTGACCGCCTGCTACAAGGTGTTGCGGCGCGACCTGCTGGACAAATTGCAGTTGCAGAGCAACGGCTTCAGCGTGGAAACCGAGCTGACGGTGAAGCTGGCGCGAACCGGCGCCCGCATCTACGAGGTGCCCATCGTCTACTACGGACGGACCTATGCCGAGGGCAAAAAGATCCGCTGGGTGGACGGGCTGACGGCGTTCTACCACCTGTTCCGCTACCGCTTTTTCTAAGATGGTATCGCGGCCTTTGTCGGCCACTCATTCTGCAATTCCAGAGCGCGTTGAAACCGAACCTCTCGGACGAGCATCTTTTTAAGCCGAGGGATCGCTATGAGAAGAATTCTCTGGCTGAGTTCGATTCTGCTGCTGTCGGCGCTGGGGGCGTCGGCGCGGGTTGACAACGGCTCCGACAGCGATAACCCGCTCGTCTATCCTGACCCCAACCGGGTCATCGTTCAGGGCTGCCTCAGCGGAGAGGTGGGAGAGCTCGCGCTGACCGACCGGACAGGCGAAAGCTATCAGCTCACCGGGAACACGGAAAACATGTACCGGAACGTGGGCCACTTGGTGATGGTGACGGCCGAAAAGCCGTCGGGCAGCCCGGAGCCCGGCTCCATGGCCGCCAACGCGGACACCGATACCGACACGCCGCCGTCGCTGTCGGTGATTTCGTTTCAGGACATCTCGCCCAGCTGCAATGAAGCGCCGCCACCGGTGCAATGACGATCCGTACACGCGGCCGGCAACGGGCTCTGCATTTCCAGGGGCGCGGTGCAACCCGAGGGCTGCGGCGTGCACCTCCATCTAGGTGGAGGAATCGCCATGAAAAGAATCTTCCTGCTGATTTCGATTCTCCTGCTTTCGGCTGCGTGGGCAGCCGCGCAGTATGGCGGCGGCTACGACAGCCAGAGCTCGGGCTCGAACCCTGGCACCAGCCAAGTTACTGTCCAGGGCTGCCTCGCCGAAGAGGGTGGAGCTTTCACTCTGACCGATCAGGCGGGGACGACCTATCAGCTCACCGGGAGGACGGAGAAGCTGAGCGCCCACGTGGGCCACACCATCCAGGTGACGGGGACCAGCGGCACGGTCGCGCAGGTTCCCGGCTCCATGAGCGAAGGTACGGGCGCGCAGCCGGCTATCTCGGTGACCTCGTTCAAGCACGTCTCGTCCAGTTGCGGTACGGCGTCTGGAACCGGCGGAGGCTAAGAGGGATTGCGGAAAGCCGGGCGAGGACGCAGGCGCCCGGTGGAGGTATTGCTATGAGCATGAGAAAGATGGTTGTGATGTTCTCGGCTCTCTCGTTATTGAGCGCCTGCTCGATGGCGCAGTACGGCTCCGGCGAGGAGAGCCCCCCGGACAAAAACCTGGTTATCGTTGAGGGGTGTGTTAGCCAAACACCTGAAGGCTACAGTCTGACCGATCCGTCGGGAGCCAGTTATGAACTGACCGGCAAGACGGAAAAGCTGAAGGAACATGTGGGCCAAACCATCCGGGTGACGGCAGCCAGCGAACCGTTGGAGTATGTGCCCGGCTCCATGAGCGAAGGCACCGAGACGCAACCGACCTTGAACGTGATTTCGTTTAGCCGGCTCTCGGGCGTCTGCACGAACGGCGCGAATAACATTCCGTGATCGCGCAGGATGACCCGTTCGGGGCCAGAGCAAGGGCCAGGACAAGGGCTATCCGATTGGGATGGTATTGCTTCCCACCTTAGCCGCGCAAAATCGGCGCGGCTAAGTTGGGGCACCCGGCTTCGATCAGAATGTCACCTTCAACAACTTCGAAGGATTAATGGGTGCAGAGTTTGCGGATGGCCTCGAAGATGTCGTGGGCCTGGGGCAGAATCTCGTCCTCCAGCAGGGGCTGGTAGGCGACGAAGGTGTCTTTGGCGCCGAGGCGCGCGACGGGGGCATCGAGGTCGTGGAAGAGTTCGCTGCCGATGCGGGCGGCGATTTCAGCGCCGTATCCCCAACTCAGCATGTCTTCATGCACGATGAGCACGCGGCTGGTTTTGCGCACCGAGGCGGCGATGGCCTCGAAGTCATACGGGTTGAGCGTGCGCAGATCGAGCACCTCCACGCTGATTCCATGCTCGCGCTCCAACCGGTGCGCGGCCTGCAGAGAGCGCGGCAGCGTGGCTCCGTAGGTGACCACCGTGACATCGCTTCCCTCTTTCCAGAGGCGCGCCTTGCCGAAGGGAATGGCGTAGTCCGGACCGGGATAGGGGGCGCGTCCGAAGGGCTCGCGGTAGAGGCGCTTGTGCTCCAAAAAGAGCACCGGGTCGTCGCAGCGGATGGCGGTGCGCAGCAGGCCGGCTGCGTCCAGTGCGTTCGACGGAAAGACGACGTGCATGCCGGGGGTGTGGGTGAACATGCTCTCGCCGCACTGCGAGTGATAGATGGCGCCGCCGTTGAGATAGCCTCCGATGGCCACGCGAATGACCAGCGGCGCGGTAAATAAATTGTTGGAGCGCCAGCGGATCAGCGGCAGCTCGTTGCGCAGCTGGTGCATGGCGGTCCAGATGTAGTCGAAGAACTGAATCTCCACCACCGGCTTGAGTCCGCGCGCCGCCATGCCAATGGCGCGGCCCACGATGTTGGCCTCCGCCAGCGGCGAGTTGAAGACGCGCTCGGAGCCGAAGTGGCGCTGCAGGCCGCTGGTGATCTTGAAAACTCCGCCCTTGCCCTTCAGTCTCTTGTCGTGCAGATATTCTTCGTGGGAGCAGTCGGCTACATCCTCGCCGAAGATGAGGATGCG
>Ga0316217_10000476_pt1 | contig 57375 bp, 45 predicted proteins | sample 1anoAmetaG_FD_203633 | JGI IMG/M metagenome (GOLD analysis project Ga0316217, IMG submission 203633) | Freshwater microbial communities from Trout Bog Lake, Wisconsin, USA - 1anoA | ecosystem: Environmental > Aquatic > Freshwater > Lake > Hypolimnion/Profundal zone | place: USA: Wisconsin...
GAGGAGTGGGTCGAGTTAGCTCTCCAAGCGGCCAAAATGAAACTCCAGGCGGCAAAGGAGGCGGCAAAGGCCGCCTCAAAGTGACGGTGAACCTGTCACTCTCCAGTCATGAAATATAAACAAAAACCACGGCGGGCTTTTGGCTTAGCCTCGCTCGCGCTCCTGCTGGCCGCCTCGACCGGCGTTGCACAAGCTCAGACCTTCGTAAACCCAAAGACTTTCGACACCGGGATAGGGTCGTGGATCACGTGGAACGGCTGGGGTCTTCAGGGCTTTCTGAGTTGGGACGGCACCCGCGACGCCGCCAACGATCCTACCTCCGGCTCGCTTCGCTACGACGTCCCGTTCACCGGCGACAGTGGCGATCAGTTAATGACCTTCGGCACTCTCCACGATCAGTGGGGTTGGGATAATAGCACCGAGGTGAACATCGTGGGCGTCTATACGAACATCGTCTTCGATTTCGAGCTCGATCCCGCGACCGCTCCCGCCAAGGATGGGACCTTCGGCACGCTGAACGTCGGCATCGTCACCGATGGCTGGTCCACCCATCAGCAAGGCAGCTACACGATCCCCGCCAGCGCAACCCATTGGACGCACATAACCATCCCCATCGATCCAACGACTCCGGGCGCGGACAAGACCGTCGGTTGGTACCTCAACATGTGGTCGGGAGGCAATTTCACGAATACGCTTTCGTTTAATGTGGACAACATCGGATTCCAGGCCTTCCCGTCTAATGCGCCGCCGATCCCGCCGCCGATGATGGGCCTCGAAAAGGCCGGCCCTTCGGGCGTTGAGATCATCATGGACGGGACGGGCGACCAGTGGAACCGCAATTCCCTCGTCACGCCGGCGAGCAGCGGACCGTACCTCTGGACCTCGCAAGGCAGTTATCCAGTGACCTACGCCTGTACGATCACCAACTTCCCGGACATCGAGACCCATCTCGGGTTCGAGGCGCACATGTACCTCGTCAATGGCGACACCGCCCCTTCCGGCCAGGATATGAGCGGTTCCCCGGATTGGGGCGTGCCAGACCTCCTCATCTTCCGGGTCGAGAACACCGCCACCAACGTGATGGCTCAAATTCAGTGGAAGACCAACTATCCCAACGCCAACGCGACGAACATCCCCGTCGTTGTGTACGCTCCCAGCGCGGTCGGTACCTGGACGGTGACCTTCACCGACAGCACGCACGGCAACCTGACGGGTCCTGGGATTACCGCCACCAACTTCGACTTGCCCGCCGATGCGGTGGCGAACAACTTCAGCCCGGCCACCTCCTTCCTGCAGTTCGGGATGTTCAAGAACGACGGCGCGAACGATGGGCACAACAACAACGCCCACGGCACTTATAGCCGCGTTCAATTCTCCGGAGCGGCGGCGAATTCCTTCGACGATAGTTTCACCGGCGCCATGCTCACCAACAAGTACGCCTGGCGTGTCACCTCCTCCACCGCCGTACAGTATATCGCTCCGGGGACGGCTTGGATCGTGGACTGGACCTTGCCGGCCAATCAGTTCAGCCCCCAAACCGCCCCGGCGGTCACCGGACCTTGGAGCCCAGCCGCTTTCACCTCGATGTATCGGGATGCGACCGCGATGCACGGCCTGGTCTCCCAAGCTTCCATGTCCGGCGCCAAGGCCGGTTATTTCCGCCTCATCAAGCGCCCCTTCGTCAAACTGCAGGTGTTGATGCCCGGCGAGACGGCGGCGCCGAACACCACGACGGGAAAGACCGGCGCGCCCACCCCGCAGACCGTGGGGGCGCAGTTCAACGTCACGGTTAATGCCGTGGATGAGCTATGGAACGTCGTCCCCTCGTCGGACACCGTTCATATTACCAGCACCGATTCGACCGCCATGGTGCCTGCCGATGCCGCGCTGTCCGGGGGGACCATGGTCTTCCCGGTGACCTTCTCTACCGCAGGCACTTTCACGGTCACGGCGACCGACGTGACGGATGCCACGAAGACAGCCGATACCGGCAGCCCCACTGAGGCGCAGTAGTATTCATTGCCCAGCGCAACGCGAAGGGCGCCGCGCGTCAGCGGCGCCCTTTTTGTTGTTGGCTGAAGTCAGGAGGCTGACGCGGGAACTAAGGCGGATTATCGCCGGAAGCTTTAGGCCTTCTCCCAAAGTAGCGTGCCGGGCTGAAACCGTCGCCCTGACCAGGAAAAGACCATGACCTCCTTTCATTCAAAGATTCTCTTCAGACGGTCGCCCCTCATCCTGGCGATCTCGCTGGCGGCGCGGACGGCGTCCGTGGCGCAAAGCTCTTCGACGATTTACGCCGACGCGCTGGCCAGCGGCTGGCAGGACTGGAGCTACAATGCGACGCGGAACTTCGCTAATACCGCGCCCGTCCATTCCGGCAGCCATTCCATCAGCGTGGCCATTACCGGCGCCTGGGGCGGCATTCAATTGTACCATGCGGAGATGACGAATGTCGGTTATGCCAGCATCAGCTTCTGGCTCAATGGCGGTCCCGGCGGCGGGCAGCAACTACAAATGTATGGCAATCTCGGCACCCCGATTGTAACGCAAACCGCCCGCTACCCGTTGAACACGCCGCTGGCCAATACCTGGCAACAATACACGATTCCACTGTCGGCCCTCGGCGTGGCCAACCGGACGAACTTCACTGGGTTCGCCATTCAAGACGCGGGCGGCTCCGCCGAACCCGCCTTCTACCTGGATGACATTCAATTGGTCAGCGCTGCGGGTCCCGGCCTGACGCATTTGACGGTGAACGCCAGCCAGCCCATCCGGACGGCCGACGCGCGCTGGTTCGGCATCAACACGGCGGTGTGGGACAGCGCTCTCGATGCGCCGCAGACGCTGACGGTTTTGACCAACCTGGGCGCCCGCGCGTTGCGTTTTCCCGGCGGTTCCGCTTCCGATGATTACCACTGGTTGTTCAATAGGCAGGATAACGACAACTGGTCGTGGGCTACGAGCCTGGCCAATTTCATCCATGTGATCACGAACCTCAACGGAATGTCCATGATCACTTTGAACTACGGCACCGGCTCCACGAACGAGGCGGCGGCGTGGGTGGCGTATGTCAATGCCTCGACCACCAATCCCCAGGCTTTGGGCGTGGATGCCGCGGGCGCCGATTGGCATACCTCGGGATATTGGGCCTCCCTTCGTGCATCCGCTCCCCTCGCAAAGGACGACGGCAGGAACTTCCTGCGCCTTTCCCGGTCGACGCCGCTCGGTTTTAAGTATTGGGAGATTGGCAACGAGGTTTATGGAACCTGGGAAACCGACAGCAATGCCGTGGCCAACGATCCTTATACGTACGCGCTGCGAGCCAGGGACTACTTCTCGTTGATAAAGGCGGTTGATCCCGCGGTGAAAATTGGGGTGGTGGTCGCGCCCGGCGAGGACAGTTACGCCAACAACCTCAATCATTCAGTGATCAACCCGCGCACGGGCATGACCCACCACGGTTGGACGCCCATGCTGCTGGCGACCTTGAACAGCCTGGGCGTCACGCCGGACTTTCTCATCCATCACCGTTATGCGGAGAATCCCGGCGGCGAAGACGACGCGGGGCTGTTGCAATCCTCGACGGGATGGGCCTCCGACGCGGCGAACCTGCGGCAGCAACTCACCGATTATGCGGGCGCGGCAGGCGCGAACATCGAGTTGGTTTGCACCGAAAACAATTCGGTGTCCTCCAATCCCGGCAAACAATCCACGAGCCTGGTCAACGGTCTGTTTAAGGCCGACAGTCTGGCCCAACTCATGCAGACAGAATTCAACGGGCTCTTTTGGTGGGATCTGCGGAATGGGGCCGATGCCACCGGCGGCAATAACAGCTCCTCGCTCTACGGCTGGCGTCTGTATGGCGATTACGGAGTCTTGGAAGGAACGAATCTTTATCCAACCTACTACGCGTCAAAACTCATGCGGGAATTCGTAGGGGCGGGTGATACCGTAATCACCGCCGCCAGCGACTATTCGTTGCTATCAACTTACGCGGCTCGCCGGTTTGATGGCAGCATGACGATCCTGGTCATCAATAAACACCCCAGCAATACTCTCACGGGAGAGGTCGCGGTGGCCGGGTTTACCCCGGCACCGAGCGCCGCGGTCTATGCTTACGGAATGCCGCAGGATCAGGCCGCGGAAACCGGCCTTGGCTCGCCAGACGTGGCTCAGACTTTGTTTTCCGGGGCCGGGACGAACTTCAGCTACGCGTTTCCGCCTTACTCCGCCACCATCCTGGCGCTTTCACCGGCGCCGGCGACCTTGCAACTGGTTTCATTGCCTCCAGCCGCAAACCAGTTCGTCTTTCAACTGCGGGGCCAGGTGGGCGCGCCTTACGTTATTCAGAACTCGGCCGACCTGGTTACCTGGACTTCGGTAAGCACCAATACCCTCCTGGCCGGCGCGCTGAACCTGACCAACAGGTTGTACCCCTCTTTTCCGCAGCGGTTTTGGCGGGCATTGTGGCAGCCCTAGAGGTCGAGCGATAAAACGATCGTGAAGTACCCGGCCATTGCCGAACGAATCGGCGCCATGGGGCATCGAATGGGCCCAATGCTCTTCGCCGTGATTCTGGCTCTGCCCGGCTGGGCGCGGGCCGCGGGAGACCTCACCTTCGCGGAGTTTGCCGGCACGGCCGCCAACACCCCGTTGCCGGCTGGGGAATATAACGGAGGGCTGTCGGTGGGGCTGGCGGCGATGTGGAATGGTTGGCTGCTTGACACCATCGGCGCCAAGACGCCCATGAGCATTTTCGTCAACGCCGATCTTCCAGTTCCCTACGACGCCAGCATCATTTTTTCCCAGCCCGTTACGATTCCGAGCCTGCAAGTACTCCACCCCAGTGGCAGCAGCGCGCTTTATATCGTCGGCCGCCGGAACGGGCTGCGCGTCTGGGGCTACAGCTCCATCGTTCACGATTTGTGGCTTACCGTGACCAACGGAGACGGCCAGGCCATCGATCAGTTGGCGGTGCAGGGCAAAGGGAATCACTTGGACGATATCATGGTGTCGGTGGCGCCGCCCGCCCCCGTGGCGACCAATGCGCCAATCGCGTCCATCCAAGCCGAAACGGTCGCGCCCGGACGACCTCCCGGGATGCAGGTCTCCTGGTATGCCGGGGCCGGCCAGGTATTTCAGGTGGAATCCGCGGCGCGATTGGGCGGCGGTTCCTGGATGAACCTGGGGCCGACGGTCGTGGGCACCGGTGTCACTAACGTTTTTGTGGACACCCATTTGAACAGCGATGCAGGGTTCTATCGGGTCAATGCCACCGCTTTTCCGCCGGACGAAGTCGATTGTGAAACTCAACGCGCCATCAATGGTCTGCCCACGCCACCGACCGGCTTTAGGTGGACGGTATTCACCAACCTGACGGATGAGTTCAACGGCGCCGATCTGGACATTACCAAATGGACCAACCGGCACCCGTACTGGACCGGACGCGCTCCCAGCCAGTTTTTCTCCACCAATGTGTCGGTGGTCAATGGCAAGCTCATTTTGCGGCAGCATTCCCTGGTGACTGATCTTTCGCAAGTCGCTGATCCGACCAACAATATCTGGATCGGATCGGCCTGTGTCAGCTCCAGCACTCCCCTGGCTACGAACGGTCTCTACGAGGCGAAGATCAAGGTTTCCAAGGTCTGCATGTCTAACGCTTTCTGGTTTCAGGGAAATGCCTCGGAAATTGACGTGATCGAGAATTTCGGCTGGCCGATCAACAGCCCGGGTAATCTCCAGCAAATGCTCATGAACACCCACTATTATCCCAATGGCTGGGGCTCCGATGTCACCACGCCCGTCCAATGGACCATGCCCACCCGCGACTGCGATGAGTATCACATCTATGGCGTCTGGTGGAAAGATGCGAACCACGTTTGGATGTATCATAACGGTCAGCGGGTGGCTACCATCGCTACCGGAGGTCCGTTCACAGTTCCTCAATATATGTTCTTCGATCAAGAGGCCTTTACTTGGGAAGGACTCCCGACGGTCGAATCCTTGCAGGATGATACCCGCAATGCGATGTGCGTGGATTGGGTTCGTGCCTGGCGGCTGGTTCCTGAGTGAGGCGGGCAATATGAACATTCCCTTGACGTCCGCCGCCCAGGGGGAGGAGGATGGCGCATGTCCTTGCATCGTCGTCGACTCGGCTGGGTGGCGGTGGCAGCGCTGGCATGCGCGGGCGCCGCATCCCTGGGCGCGGAATTCGGGATGGATTCACCCTTGGAGGGGCCGGCTCCTTGCACGCGCGCGGCGCCCCTTATCGCCGCCAATGATTCCGGTTACCTGGTGGTGTGGACCCACGGGAACGGGGTCGCCACCGCCGCCGCGGTTTATGCGGCTCGCCTGAGCCCAGCCGGCGAACTCCTCGATCCCTTCGGAATTCTGATCAGCGACCGGGCGGCCGAGCAGACCGTCTGCGCGGTGGCCGCCGGCCCGGACGATTTCCTGGTGGTCTGGTCGGCGCCTCACGGAACCTCGGTGAGCGATTGGGACCTCCTGGGCGCGCGCGTGCAAGCCGACGGCGCCGTGCTCGACACCCCGCCGTTCACGGTGTGCGGGCAAGCTGGGACCATCCAAAACTCGCCGGCGGTTGCGGGCAACGGCGACAACTACCTCGTGGCGTGGCGCGACAGCCGGGGGAGTGGCATCTACGGGGCGGTGGTGGCGGCCAACGGCGCGGTTTCTTCGACCAACGGATTTCCAATCTCTGTCGCCGCTAATGACCAATACACCCCCACGGTGGCGGCGCTGGGGACCAATTATTTAGTAGCCTGGCAAGATTACCGAAACGCCGGAATATACTACAATGCGGATATCTACGCCGCCCGCGTCACCGGCAACGGCGCGGTGCTGGACACCAACGGCATCGCGGTGTGCAAGAGCGCCAACTCGAAATACCACCCCGCCGTCGCGGCCAACGGCACGAATTTCCTGGTGGTATGGGAAGGTTACGATCCCAGCGGTAATGACATCCTGGGCGCGCGCCTCGGGTCGGACGGACTGGTGCTGGATACCAACGGATTCGTAATATGCCACGCCGCTAACGCGCAGATCAATCCCGCCGCCGCTGCCCTGAGCGGCGGCTCCTTGGTAGTGTGGCAGGATTACCGCGGCAGTCCCTCCAACGATTTCGAAGCCGCCATCTATGGCGCCCGCGTGCTCGGCGACGGGTCGGTCGCCGATCCCGGCGGTGTGGCCATGTCCTCGACCTTGTCGGGACAGGGAAATGCCGCCGTCGGTGCGCGCGGGGCGGACGCGATGGTAGTTTGGCAGGATTTTCGCAATAATCCGGCCTCGACGCTGTCGGACATTTATGGCGCATCCGTCACGACCACCAGCAATCTGACGGCGGCGCTCGCTTTCGAGGTGAGCACGGTGGCGAATGCTGAATTCTCGCCGGTGACGGCCGCGAATGGCGCCAGCTTTCTCGCGCTCTGGGCGGATAACCGGAATGCGGCCGCTTCTGGAGTTGACCTCTACGGCTTGCGGCTGGATCCGACGGGCAGCCCAGTGGATGCGGCGCCGTTTCCGATCTGCGTTGCTACCAATGACCAGGCCCACCCCGCGGTGGCGGCGCAAGGCGGGAACTGGCTGGTGGCCTGGTCGGACTGGCGCCTGAGCGCCAACGCCACCCACTCGGACATTTTCGCCACGTTGGTCGGCCCCTCGGGGGCGGTCATGCAACCCGGCGGTATTCCGATTTGCACGGCGACTAATGACCAGGACCTGCCCGCGGTGGGGGCGCTGGGAACTAACTTCCTGGTCGTCTGGCAGGATGCCCGCCGGACCTCCCCGACGGTAACACAGATCGACATCTACGGCGCTCGCGTCAGCGGCAACGGCGATTTGCTGGATGCGACCGCTTTTCCAATCGGCCGCAATTCGGGGCAGCAGACCGCGCCCGCTATTGCCGCCAACGACTACCAGGCCTTGGTGGTTTGGACCGGCGGTCGTTCCGGCGCCACCGTCAACCAGGTTTATTTTGCGCGCGTCGGCGCCGATGGCGCGGTGCTGGACACTAACGGCATCGCGCTTTGCCCCACCTCCTTCACGCAAACGGCCCCGGCGGTCACCGGCAACGGACAGGGGTATTTCGTAGCGTGGGCCGATTGGCGTGGCGCCGCCGCCAACGCCCCGAACATCTACGGCGCGCAGGTCGGTACCAACGGCGTAGTGTCTCCCGCCAACGGCCTCCCCATCCGCGTCGCGGCGGGCGTCCAAACCGCTCCCACCGTGGCCTTCAACGGTCTCGAATACCTGGTGGCCTGGCAGGAGGTGATTCCCGGATCTACGAACCGCTTCAGCATCGCCGGCGCCCGCGTGGGCGCCGACGGCAGTGTTTCGGCCGACTTGCTGCTCAACATCAACTCCACCGGGACGAGCTATTCGAGCCCGGTCGCCCGCGTGGGGGCAGACGGCCGCTTTCTGGTGGTCAGCCAAAGAACTCAATTCGGCGCCGCGCGGGCGGTGGCAAGTCTGGTTGACCTGGAAGCCATCCCGCGTTTGGATGCGCCCACCAGCCTGGCGAACGGCCAGTTCCAATTCCTGGTGCGCGGCTCGGCGGGAAACCGATACGCCATTGAGGCCTCGGACGCCTTGACGAACTGGATTCAACTCGGAACCCTCACCAACTTCGTCAATCCCTCCCCCTTTATCGACCCGGCGGCGACGCTGCCTCACCGGTTCTACCGCGCTCTCCTCCTGCCATGAAGATTCTCCACCTCGCTCTTTTCGTTGCCTTGTCCACCCAAGCCCAGGTGATCAAGGTCGCCTGCGTCGGCGACAGCATTACCGCGGGCGCCAATGTGAACAATCCGACAGTCAACGCCTACCCCGTCGTGCTGGGCCGGTTGTTAGGCACCAACTACCAAGCCGTGAACTTCGGGGTCAGTGGCTGCACGCTGCTGCGCAACGGCGACTCCCCGTACTGGAACCAAAGTCTGTTCCAGAGCGCGACCAATTACGCCCCGAATATTGTCACTATCATGCTGGGCACCAACGACTCAAAACCTCAAAACTGGGTTTACGCCGACTTGTTCGCGAGGGATCTGAACGATATGATCGATGTCTTCGCCAATCTCCGCTCGCATCCGCGAGTATTCGTCTGCCTGCCCGTTCCCGCTTATTCCCTGGTGAGTGGCATCAACCCCGATATCATCAAGAACCAGATCATCCCCATCATCAAGCAAGTCGCCAGGCGGAAGGGGATCATGACCATCGATATGTACACGGCGCTGAGCGGCCGCCCCGACCTCTTCACGGATAACATTCACCCCACCGCCGCCGGCGCGGCGCTCATCGCCAAAACGCTCCACGGAGCGTTGCTGACCGCGCCCTGATGCATAAAATGCGATCGGCAAACTCATAGCCGAACTGCTCCAGCATGGGAGCACCAAGGGGGACCCATCAAGGCGCTCAATCGCGTCTTGTCAACCGGGGCGGCGGGGGTATGCTGGCAACGTGAGTGAAAAGTGGAGTAAGTGGTTGCCGTACGCCTTCATGGCGTTGGCGGCGCTGTCACGCTGGCCCGGCTTGTTCAAGCCGAACTTCAGCGCTTTCTATGCCTTGGCCTTCTGCGCGGGGTCTTTTTTCCCGCGAACGATTAAGTGGTGGCTCCCCCTGGCCACGCTGGTGATGTCGGATCTCGCCCTGAACCTGTACTACTACTTTGCCCTGCATATCCAATCGTTCAAGCTCGCGCAATTAGTCAACTACGGCGCCTTCCTGCTGATTATTTGGTTCGGCACTCGCTTCAGCCGGCGCTCCTCCTTCCTGCGCCTGCTCTCGGGAGGCATCGTCGGCGCCGTCCTGTTTTACCTCATCACCAATACCGCGTCCTGGCTGACCGACCCGGAATATACCAAAGATCTGGCAGGCTGGATCATCGCCTTAACCAAGGGGACCAACGGTTATCCCACGACCCTCCAGTTCTTCTTCAACACCCTGCTGAGCGGGGGACTGTTCACGGGGCTGTTTGCCGGCGCGTTCAAACTGAGCGAAGCCGCCGAACCGGCCGAAGAGAAGGAAGCTGAAGAGGAAAAGGATGAGGCGCCCGAGGGCGAAAAGACCCCCGAGCCGAGCGAGGCCTGACGCCAATGCGCGGTCGAATAGCCGCTCGCGGACCGGACGGAACGTTATGCATCGAATCGGGGTTGTCTCCGACACCCATAACTACGTGGATCCGAAACTGGCGAAGCTCCTGGCTGGGGTTGACCACCTCTTGCATGCGGGGGACATCGGCCAGCCGCAAGTCCTGATCGAGTTGAAGCAAATCGCCCCCGTTACCTGCGTTTCGGGCAACACTGACGACCCCATGTTCCGCTACCGGCTGACAGAAATGATCGAGCTCGGGGGGCGCAAGTTCCTGCTGCAGCACATCGTGAATCCCCGTTCTCCCAGCGAGGCGATGCAGGCGCGCCTGATTCGCGACCAGCCGGCCGTAGTGGTCTTTGGCCATACCCACCGGGCCTTCTGCGAGGCGCTTGGCGGCGCCCTCTTTTTTAATCCCGGCTACGCCGGAAAATCCCGCTTCGGCATGGAGCGCAGCGTCGCGATCCTCCACTGCGACGACCGCGCCATCCGTCCCGAGTTCCTGCGCTTGGGGTAAGGGAATCGGAAATCTGGAGCGCCGGCCTTTGCCCCATTTTGGGTAACCGTTACTTCGGTCCCACGACCGTCGACGCCAGCTCCGCCCGGTAAAACTTCCAGGGAAGCATAATCGCGTTGGTGTCGCTGAAGTTAAACAAACCAGTGCTACTAAGCGTGTTGGTGGTCAACGGCAGCCAACTGCCCAGATCGCTGGAGGCTTCGATGATGATGTGTTGCTCGGCCGGACCTTTCACGGTGAAACGAAAACTGTTTGAGTTCGCGCCGAATCCCCCATTGTTCAAGAGGATCACAAGCGGACTGGTTTGCAGCCCGGCGATGGTTTCCACAAACCAGCTTGAGCCATTGTCCGAACCGCCGGTGACAAAACCCCGGGCGCGAACAATAGCGTTGGTGGGCAGGTTCACCCCGGTTCCCTGCCAGCCGCCCGCCACGCGCTGTCCCGCCCCCAGGCTGACCCAGTCGCTTCCGTTGGTGGACAGGTCGAACGTCGCTCGCCAAACCTCCGGACCGGCGCCGCCGCGCTGCCAAGCGATCGTCGCCCCGCCGGCGGTAAGGCTCTGGGTTGGAGAGCCCGTGTTCACGAGCCGTCCCAGGTAATGTAGATCCACAGCGCCCAGCAGGAAGAAGTTGCCTCCGACCAAGACTTTGCCATCGGCCTGAAGGGCAACAGAAAGGACATCGGAATCAGCGCCGACATTGAAGGTGGTATCCAGGCTGCCGTCGGCATTGAGTCGGCCAAGGTAGTTGCGCTGCTGCCCGCCCAGCATGAAAAAGCGGCCTCCCAACAGGATCTTCCCATCCGTTTGCACGGCCAGGCAACTCACATCGCCCTCGGCGCCCGGATTGAAGCTGGCATCCCGAGTCCCATCGGCGTTGAGCCGTCCGATGAAAGGGCATTCCTGCCCGCCCAGCGCGCCGAAATTCCCCGCCGCCAGGACTTTCCCGTCCGTCTGCACGGCAAGGCTTTCCACATCGTCATCCGCCCCGGGATTGAAGGTGGCATCCAGGCTGCCATCGGCATTAAGCCGACCGATGTAGTTCCGCGCCTGCCCCCCCAACGTCGCGAAGTCGCCACCGACCAGGATCTTCCCGTCGGCCTGCACCGCCAGGCAATAAACATCACTATCGGCGCCGGGGTTGAACGTAGTATCCAAGCTGCCGTCGGCGTTGAGCCGGCCGAGGAAATTCCGCGCCTGGCCGCCCAACGTGGAGAAGTCGCCCCCCACCAGGATCTTCCCGTCGGCTTGCACGGCAAAACAATACACATCGCTATCGGCGCCGGGATTGAAGGTGGTATCCAGGGTGCCGTCCGCATTGAGCCGGCCGAGGTAATCCCGTTCCTGCCCCCCCAGCGTGGCAAAGTCGCCCCCCACCAGGATCGCCCCGTCGGTTTGGACCGCCAGGCAATACGCATCACTGTCCGCGCCTGGATTAAAGGTGGCATCCAGGGTACCGTCCGCATTGAGTCGACCGAGGTAGTTCCGTGTCTGCCCGCCCAGAGTTCCGAAGTCACCGCCGACCAGGATCTTCCCGTCCGCCTGCTCTCCAAAGCACCACACCACGCTCGCGACGCCCGGATTGAAGGTAGTATCCACTGTGGCGAGGTTCAGGGTCAGGGTCGCCACCGCGCTGGTGATGCTGCCCAATGAATTACTCACGACCACGTCGTACGCGCCGGTATTGGTCGCTTGAAAATTAAGGAGCGTCAAAGAAGCGTTCGTTGCCCCGAGGATGCTGGTTCCCGCCTCCCGCCATTGGTAGGCGAGCGCCGGGGTGCCAGCCGCGAGCACCGTCAATACGACCGTTTGGCCCGGGCTTACCGACTGGCTGGCCGGCTGTCGGCTGATCGTTGGCGCTCCCAGGATGGTCTCCACAAACCAGCTCGAGCCGCCCGAGACAAAGCCTCGGGCGCGGAGGCTGGCGTTGGTTGGAAAGTTCATCCCGGTTTGCTGCCAGCCGCCCGCCACGCGCTGCCCCGCCCCCGCGCTGATCCAGTCAGTGCCGTTGGTAGCCACTTCGAAGCTGGTTCGCCATACCTCCGGGCTGGCGCCGCCGCGCTGCCACAGGACTGCAGAACCGCCAAAAATAAGGCTCTGGGTCGCCGGATCCGTGTGGGTGATCCGGCCAATGTCATCCCGCGCATGACCGGCCAAATGGGTGAAGTTGCCGCCCGCCACGATGTTCCCGTCCACCTGGACTACGAGGGCTTCCGCATCGCCGTCGGGCCACGGGTTGAAAGTGGCATCCGGACTGCCATCCGCATTGAGCCGGCCCAAGTAGTTGTGCGTCTGCCCGCCCAGCTTGGCGAAGTCGCCGCCGACCAGGATCCTCCCGTCGGTCTGGACCGCCAGGCAATACACGTCGCTATCGGCGCCCGGATTGAAGGTGGCATCCAGACTGCCGTCGGCATTGAGCCGGCCAAGGTAATTCCGCGCCGACCCTCCTAAATTTCCAAAGTCGCCACCCGCAAGAATCTTCCCGTCGGCCTGCACGGCGAGGCAATATACATTACTATCGGCCCCAGGGTTGAAGGTGGCGTCCAGACTGCCGTCGGCATTGAGCCGACCGAGGCTTTTCCGCGTCTGTCCCCCCAGGGTGGTGAAGCTGCCTCCCACGAGGATCTTCCCGTCGGCTTGGATCGCCAGGCAATACACATTGCTATTGGCGCCCGGGTTGAAACTCGCGTCCAGGCTGCCGTCGGTATTGAGCCGACCGAGGCTTTTCCGCGTCTGCCCGCCCAAGGTGCTGAAGTTGCCCCCCGCCAGGATCTTCCCGTCAGCCTGGATGGCCAGGCATTCCACATCGCTATCGGCCCCGGGATTGAACAGGGTATCCACGCCGCCATCGGCATTGAGCCGGCCGATGTAGTTCCGCACCTCCCCGCCCAGGTTGCCGAAGTCGCCGCCCGCCAGGATTTTTCCGTCGGCCTGGACGGCCAGGCACTGCACATCACTATCGGCGCCGGGATTGAACAGGGTATCCAGACTGCCATCGGCATTGAGCCGGCCAATGTAGTCGCGCTCCTGGAAGCCCAAGGTGGCGAAGTCGCCTCCCACCAGGATCTTCCCGTCGGCCTGGACGGCCAGCGAATACACCCCGCTATCGGCCCCGGGGAAGAAGTTCAAATCCACGGCCGCCAGGTTCAACGCCAGCGTCGCCACCGCGCTGGTGATGCTCCCCAACGAATTAGTTATCACCACATCGTAGGCGCCCGCATTGGTTAGTTGGAAATTAGTGAACACTAACGAGGCGGCCGTTGCCCCCGGCAGGTTGGCGCCCGCCTCCCGCCATTGATAGGCGAGCACAGGGGCCCCCGCTGCGGACACCGTTAACTGGACCGGCAGCCCAGGGGAAACCGGCTGGCTCGCCGGCTGGACCGAGATGGCGGGAGCCGAATTGGTGGTTTGCGAGGAGGCCGACGCGCCGACAAAGATCAAGCCCATCAGCAGGGCCATCGGGAGTCCGCCGAGCAGCATCCCGGAGGGGAGCTGGCTGGCGCGGGGCGCTGCCGAGGTGAAGATTACGCGCGTCCGACAGATACGGTGTTCTGGCTTAATCATACGCCCAGGATGACAACAGACGGAGGGCTGGGTGTCAAGCGGCCCCCATCCAAGAAGCGGAGGATTGATTCCGCGGCGGAAGATTCTATTCTGGGGCGCATGTTTGCAACCAAACGCACGGTATGGCCGGCCCTGGCGGGAGTGCTCGCGCTGCTACCGCTGCTGGGCGGGGCGGCGGGGGTCGCAACCAACAGCATCTGCTGGACCGATCAGCGCCAAACCATCGACGGCTTCGGCATTTCCGAGGCGTTTCACCAGGCGCGACACCTCATGAATTGGCCGGAAGGGGATCGGGCGCGGCTCCTGAAGCTGCTCTTCTCGACCAAGGAAGGGGTTGGGGTCTCGATCGTGCGCAATATCATCGGCGACGGCGGCGCGTGGGGTAACGATTTTGAGGGGCCCACCCCCACCATCGAACCGTCGGAAGGGAGGTGGAGTTGGACTGGGGATGAAGATCAGATTTGGCTCATGCGCCAGGCCAGGAAGCAGGGTTGCGTCCGTTTCATCAGCACCGTCTGGAGTCCGCCGGCCTGGATGAAAACGACCGGCGCCGTAGCCGGCGGCGGCTGCCTGGGCTCAGACAAATACGCCGCCTTCGCCGACTACCTCTCCCATTACGTCAGGGAATACAAAATGCGATTCGGTCTCAATATCTACGCCGTCTCCCTTCAAAATGAGCCCGATCTCGAGACCAATTACTCATCCTGCCGCTGGACCGGCGAGCAATTCCGGGACTTTATCAAGGCGGACCTTAAGCCGGCCTTCGAGCGCGATCACGTCAGCGCCAAGGTCATGGTCGGAGAACAGTCGACCTTCGGGGAGAAATGCGTGGAAGCCTCGTTGAACGACGCCGAGGCTGCCCGGCGGGTGGATATCGTCGCCACTCACGCCTACGACCGGCAGGCCCGGGCGCTCCCGTTCGCGCGCAGCAAGGGCAAGCAGATTTGGATGACCGAAGTTTCCTATTTTGAGAAGAACGATCCCTCGATTGCCGACGGTCTGAAGTGGGCGAAGCTGATGCACGATCACCTGACCGTCACGGAGGTTAATGCGTGGTGCTATCGTTGGGGCGCTGGTTACCAGCCCGACGGCGAGAGCCTGATCACTCTGGACCTCAAGACCCGAGCCTGCGATACCACCAAGCGGCTCTATACTCTTGGCAACTTCAGCCGCTTTGTCCGACCCGGCTTCGTACGCATCGGCGCCGCGGCCAACCCGGCGCCCGATGTGTTCGTGAGCGCTTACAAAGACGCCGCCACGGGTAGCTTTGCGCTGGTGGCCATCAATACCGGCCCCGCCGAACGCGCCCTCACCCTGGCTTTCGACGGCTTCAAGGCGCGGTCGGTGACGCCTTACCGCACCTCCGCTTCCGAAGACCTCAAAGCCCTGCCCCAGCTCCGGACCTCCGGCGGTTCGCTGGCCACCTGGCTGGCCCCAAGCAGTGTTACGACCTTTGTGGGCCAGGGTAAAGCCGCGGCAACCAAGGCCGGCGGTTAAGATCGAACGGGGCAAAGTGACTCCCGATGCACCTGGCTCATCTACGGCTCCGCGATTTCCGCAATTATGCGCGGCTGGACCTGGATTTTGCGCCTGGTTTCCATTTGTTGCTTGGGGACAATGCCCAAGGCAAAACCAACATCCTGGAAGCGATTTATCTCATCGCCACGCTGCGTTCCTTCCGGGGGGTGGGCGGCGCGCAGATGGTCCGCCACGGCCAAAAGGGCTATTTTGTCGGCGGACGGATCGTCGGGCAGGGCGAGCGCGAAGTAAAGATGTACTGGTCCCTGCGGGAACGGAACTTGAGCCTGGATGGTCAATCGGTGCGACGGGCGACCGAGTATCTGGGCGTGCTCCGAACGGTCGTTTTCTGCACCGAAGACCTTCAGTTGGTGAAGGGAGCGGGGAGCGTCCGGCGGCGGTTCGTGGATCTCATGCTCTCGCAAACCCATGCGACCTACCTCCCGTTGCTCCAGCGCTATACGCGGGCCCTCCGCTCGCGCAACGCCCTGCTCAAGCAACCCTCGCTCGACGCCGCCGCCCTGGAAGGGTTTTCGGTGGAACTGGTTAGCGCGGGGGAGGCCATTATTCGCGCCCGCCGGGAGCTCGCGCCCAAACTATCGCCGCTGGCGCGACTGGCCTACCGGCGCATCTCCAACGACGCCGAGGACTTGCGGGTCGAATACCACCCCAGCGTGAAACGGGACTTCGCGGTGGAGTTGGCCCAATCGAGCGCCCGGGAGCGCTCGTTCCGCGCCACCCTGGTCGGCCCGCACCGCGACGACCTCGGCCTCACGCTCAACGACCGCTCGGCGGCGCAGTTCGGCAGTGAGGGCCAGAAGCGCTCCCTGGCCATCGCCCTGAAATTGGCGCAGGCCGAGTACCTCACCGGCCTGCACGGCGCGCCGCCGGTGTTGCTCATCGACGATATCATGGGGGAACTCGACCTCAAGCGCCGCACGGGCTTCCTCCCGCTGCTCCAGCGCGTCCACCAGTCCCGCGGCCAGGTCTTTATGACCGCCACCGAGGAGAACTGGCCTACCGAACTGACCCGCGAACTCCAACGCTGGACGGTCTCCGCAGGCGGCTTGATGAAGTGACGGGGTTTCGGAGGATCGAAGGCGCGCGCGCTCCGTCTTCTGAGCTGGAACATGCGGAGCTTCGAGATGGCGGCGCCCAAATCCGAAGGACGCCGGCGCCTCACGCCACGGAACAGGCGTCTTGCCCACGCCCCAAAACTTGATGCGTTCACCACCCGTTTGGCGCTTCAGCAACCCTAGTCCGGGTTGTCTTTAAGCCATTGCTCCATCTTGACCTGCCAGATGTTCCAATCGGCGCCGTAGTCTTCCTCCAGGAATAGTTCCAGGATGTCCCGGGCTTCGGACGCTTTGGGATTCTCCGGGTCGCGGGCGACATCGAGGAGAGCGGGGAGCTTCAGGCTGTTGGGGCGATTCAAAACATCCCCGAACAGGATATCCAGCACCGACTCCGGCACCGACGGGTCGGTCAGCAGCCGCGCCAGCGAAGCGTAGTCCTCATCGGCCACGAGATTGGAGAGATGCTGGGCCACCTCCACCTGCCCTTCCTCGGGAAGATTGGGGAACATCTCGAGCATCTTCTTGGCTTTTTCGTTCTCCGGGCCCTCCGCGGTTAGAATCTCGTCCACTCGTTCGTCCCAATTGGTGATGAGGTTCGGGTTGGGAACCGCGGAATTCGCCGAACCGCCGCCCCCGGAGAGATGCCGAGTAAATCGATGGGGGCCGCTGTTGGTTTGCAACCGGGTCGTTAAGGCGAGGGAGGGGTCGGGACTTGCGGAATGTCCGGCGCTCGCGGCCGGATTGGACGCGTCCGCGCGAGGGTTGCGACCGGCCAACCAGCCCAGCACGATGCCGACGACCACCACCACGGCGATCACGCCGGCGACTTTCATGGCGCTAAGAAACTTGCTCATTTTCGCACAAATCTCGCCCAGGACGGGGCAGCATCAGACTGCCTCGTCCCACGGGACCCATTCGGGTCGAGGTATAAAAACCGGACGCGCCAAAAAGTTGCGGCGCGCGCCGAAGAACCGTACGCGCTTGGAACTTTGCGACTTCGCGCGGCGGTTGGGGGACCCGGTTCCCGGGTTGGGGGTTACTTGGCCCCTTCGCCCCGTTTGGAAGCGAGCTTGTCAACCTGGAACAGCCCGTTCTTGTTGTCGCCGATGATCTCCAACTTGGCGATCATCTCGGACACATTCTTCTCCTCTTCGACCTGCTCATCGAGGAACCACTTGAGGAAGGACAGCGTGGCGTAGTCTTTGTCGGCCAGGGCGAGTTCGTAGAGGGCGCAGATGGACGCCGAAACCCTTTGTTCGTGGCCCAGGCTGGCTTGGAAGACCTCCAGGGGAGACTGGTAATCAGATTTCGGCTCGGCGATGGCCTTAAGCGCGACCTTGCCGCCGCGTTCAAGGATATATTTGTAAAATTTGCCCGCATGGCCGGTTTCCTCGCCGCTTTGGGCTTCCATCCATTTGGCGAAGCCGCTGTAGGGGGTGCCGCCAAAATAGGCCGCCATGCCCAGGTAGGCGTAGGAGGAGGCCAGTTCCAGACTGAGCTGTTCGTTGAGCGCCTTTTCCAATTTATTCGATAGTTTCATAGTCTGGCAATATCCAGGGCGGGAGGAGGTTTGGCAATGCCGGAAATGCGCAAAATGGCTTGTCATGAAAACGGCGTAGCCATCAGAGGCGGCAGGAGGAAACCGACCCCGAAGCGCTCCGGAGCTTGCAGCGCGGCCGGCGCCTGGGCGGCAAGGCTTGAAAATGGGAGCGTTTGGTCCAGAGGGCCGGCCAACGGGGCGAGCATACCGGGGAATTGGGCCGGGCCGGCGCGGTGGCCAAAACGGAGCGGATGGCGGGGAGGAACTGGCGCGATGGGGCTGGCAGGAGGCGGACCTGGCCGCCCGGCGCAAGGGAGACCCCGACAAACTGGAACTCGCAGCCCGGCTACGTCGCGAGACGACGCTGTCGGTGAAGGCAGCAGTTCTTAGAGAGTTCCCACGGTTTGCGGAACCGCGCATTGGGACCATGAACCAAAGGCCTCGTGGCGGCGATCGGGCGAGCGCGGCTGACATTCGGAGAGGAGATCACCGGCAAACACCAGTCGCCGCTGCGAGGTTCATGGAGAGCAGTGCCCGTCGCGCGCAAAATCTTGACCCGGCTGGCCTCCAGGAACAATATTTGCAGACGGAATATTCGCAGATCATCACGATTGAACCGGGGAAGCGCAGTGGCAAGCCGTGCGTTCGTGCGATGCGCATTTCCGTTCAAGACATTCTCGAGTACCTCGCAGGCGGCATGTCGGAGGAGGAGATCCTCCAGGATTTTTCCGAGCTCACGCGCGAGGACATTAAGGCCTGCCTGGCATTCGCGGCAGACCGCGAGCGCCGGCTCTTCGTTGCGCCAGCGTGAAACTGCTCCTAGATGAGAACCTGTCTGACAGGATCGTTCCGCGGCTCGCTGATTTGTACCCTGGGTCCACGCGTATCAAGTCCGTCGGCCTGAGGGAAGCGGATGGCAGCACCGTGTGGGACTGGGCCAAGCGGCATGAGTTTACGAAGATGGCGCTATGGGATTCGCAGGAGCGCCGGAGAATCCGCCGGTTAATGAATGTTATGCCGACTCACGCCGCGACGCTCCGCTCAACAGGTCGCCGTATCCGTGGAAGTTTCTTCTTGGCCCTGGGCTTGTTTATAGTACTCGCCCTGTCCTGGGAACCGCTGCAGGCTGCGACGCAACCAGACCTGCCAAGCGCCCTAGCTCTGTTTGAGCGCCATATCGAGGCCATCGGCGGAGCTGCGGCGCTGCGGCAGGCCCAGAGCCTGACGTTCAAGGGCGAACTCAGCCTGCCCTTCCTCAAAGCGAAGGCGCCCATCGAGTTTCTCTTCCAGGCGCCCGATCGCTACTACTGCCAGTTCCACTTTCACTACCCGTTCTTCGGCTTCTTGAAGGTGCCTTTGGTCGGCGTACGCGAAGCCGAATGCGGCTACGACGGCACCAACGGCTGGGACGTGAACTTCGAGCACCAGGTGGAACCATTGGGAGCCATAGACGAGGCCTTTTTCCGCGGGCTGCTGGATAAATTCTCCCCGCTATGCTTCCACCGCGATTTCCCGCTGACCCGGACCCTGGACATCCAGCAATTCGCGAACCGCCAGTGCTACCGCGTCATGGTCGTTTTCCCGTTCGGCGACCATGCGTTCGAATTCTACGATATCAATAGCGGCAAGCTCGCCGGTACCATCTATCCGTTCGAGGCTGGGAACGAGATGGTCAATGTCGAGGCGACCTACTCGGACTTTCGGCGGGTGAGCCAAAGCCTCCAACTGCCGTTCCGAATTGATCTGCGGGTGGGCGACCAGTCCTACTTGATACAAGGAACCGAGTTGAGCGCCGATACCACAAGCGCGCGGATCCCCCGTTCGAAGCTCAAGTCACCCCCTCCACCGCCACCACTGTTGAAGCCGGCAACGAAGCCCGCGCGAGAGATTATCGACCATTGCGTGACAGCACGCGGCGGCGGCGAGGCCTTGCGCCACCATACCTCGCTTCATGTCTCCGGCGCGTATGGGGTTCCTGGCGCCAAGGGATTCACCAACCGCATGGACGTATTCTCGGCGCCCCCCAACCGCTTTTCCTTCGTCCTGCCCACCCCAAAGGGCCTCTACCGGGAAGGATGCGACGGCGAACACTATTGGAAGGCGGATGGGGGGGACATCCGCTTCCTATCCGGCAGTGAGCTGACACAAAAGACGAATGAGATACAGTTCCTGGCCGACCTCTATCCGCCCGGGGCTTTCCGGAGCCTCGAGACGCTCGGGTCGATCCGCCTGAACGGGCGCGAGTGCTATCAGGTGTTGCTGGCGCGCGCCAATGGCGAGATGTTCGACGAGTTCTATGATGTGGAAACGGGCTTTCTGCGGGCGCGGCGCACCAACGATGAACGGACTGCCGGGGCGGTCAAACTGCTGGCGACCTTCGACGACTACCGCCGCTTCGGCGACTGGATGCTGTCGACCCACGACAGTTACAGGCTCTTCAACGCTCCCCAGGTGGTGACGATCACGAACGTGGAGTGGGACAGCGTCCCGGATTCGGTCTTTGCCATGCCCGCCGATGTCAAATCCCGGGCGCCAGCTCAGTAAATGGGAAGCCACGGTTTTCGAATGGGGGGGTGACCACTTTTCCTTTTCCGCCGCGCGCGAGGCCGTCGGAGAATGGAAGGGTGGTCTTCGGGCAGGCTTAGTCCGCCCATTCATCCACGGCCGATACTTTCCATTCACCCGCGAGCTTTTTCATGGTCACTAACGAGTAAGAGGCCTCGGACGTTCCCTCCAAGTGAACCTGGAAGATCACCCGGTCGTCAGCCGCAACGAGCTTCTTCAGGATTTGGATCCCAACCTGGTCTTTGGCGTTCTCGGTTAACAGCGCGGAGATCTCTTCATCCGACTTGTCCTTGAAATAATAGTCCCTGACCGCCTGCTCCATTTCTGGAGTGGCGGCGGCAAACGCGGTTTTCACATCGCCGCAACTCTTGGCCCACATTGGCCCCCACATTTCAGCTTTCAGCCCTTGCGTCAAACCCAGTCAAACCCAGTCAAACTTGGGTATTGGGGGTGCGAGCTTGTCCCTGCTCCCGCATTCGTTTCCGCAACCGGCGCCCCAACCAGCGGCCAAGCGTCTTCAGGTTGGGGATGCCCAGGTCATCGCAAATCGTGGCCAGGTAAAGCACCCAGAAAGTGAACTTCATCTGGTTATCGCCATACCAATTCAACCAGACCGCCAGGCCATCCCCCGATCGGGTGCCGAAAACGCTATGGACCAGGTCTTGCAGGCCGGCCCACACCCACCCAAAGAGCCAGCCGAAAAGCCACTTCGCGGGCGAGAATTGCTGGACCCAAGTCACGATCATAGCGGAAATCATCGCGCCAAACGCGTTCCCAACGATGAGGCCAAACCAATTCTCGGACAGTTGCCGGCGCATCCGTTCAAGGCGCGGAGCGTTCTTGGATTCCTCACCACCCCCCTCAGGCCGGGTCAACCGGGTCCACAAGGTCGTGATGAACACGACGGCGAAGACGAGGTGAAACTGGTGGCGGCTCATGGCGCCCCGCCAAGAGGCCCACGGAATCGAGGAGGTGGATTCGGCCAGCGGCTTGCTGTGAACCCCCGGGGGCGCCGAGGGCATCATGTCTCCCAGAATCCCACCCGCGATCCCGATGACGATGTTGCCAAAAACGAGCACCAAGATGCTCTTGACGAACGCGCTCACCGCGCATTCCCACAAGATGGCGGGGATCTGGTCGAGGCTTATTCCCTCCTGTTGAGGAGAGACTTCGGTGCGAGCGTTCGCCACAGGTTCATTCATGTAGATCGGAGCCGAATATGCGCTTGGCGAGTCGGTTCGGCCAGTACAATAGAAACTGCGATTTGGAATGGAATCTCAGGCCACAAGGACAATCTAATGGGAGTCAGCCGCGGCCTGCCGCATGCTCGCGCACTATGACAACTGAAAAATGGGTCAACTCGTAGTGTATATTCCGCTAGAAAAGTCCCCCCCCTGCGCGGGATAATTTGGGGGAGCCTGATTGGGCTCAATCGGTTCGGTGGTTCCAGGGGGCGTGGCGCATCGCCCGGGCCATCCAGATGCGCGGGCGCTCATAGGAGCAACTCATGGAACGGTGGCGGCAGGAGGAAACCGACCCCGAAGCGCGCCGGAGCTTGCAGCGCGGGCCGCGCCTGGGCGGCGAAGCTCGCAAACGGGAACGGTTGGTCCAGAGGGCCGGTCAACGGGGCGAGCAGCATGCCGGGGAATTGCGCATGGCCGGCGCGGCGGCCAAAGCGGAGCGGATGGTGGGGGAGGAACTGGCGCGATGGGGCTGGCAGGAGGCGGACCTGGCCGCCCGGCGGAAGGGAGACCCCGACAAACCGGAACTCGCAGCCCGGCTATGGCGCGAGACCACCCAGTCGGTGGAGGCGATTGCCGCGCGCGTTCATTTGGGGACCTCCAAGGCGGCCAACGTGAAGCTGCATCGGCGTAGGGAACGAAGCCCGGCAACGGAGTCGGAGCAAAGGCAATTTCGCTTACAGGGGAGGATCTTAATGGAAACTAAACTACGGGTTGCCCCCTTTTCTCAGTATCCTATCAGTTAGTTCTGTCAGTTAGTTCTTGACTCTCAGCCGCTTTTCTGTTAATAAAAGTTATTCCTTGAATTCCGCATCATGCGTTTTCGGGGTGCGGAGCTGGGATGCTGTAACACAACCATAGATTGGTTTGTTCGCAGACGGATCTTTCTATGGAGCATAGCGACAACAACACCATCATGATGAAAGGGTAAAATATGGCAGACAACGACACCATAGATCTGACGAAACGGCTACCGCGCGGTGCGATCCCTTCGCCTCGGTCCGAACTTGCGGCGGCTATGCCGCATGTTCCGGACCCGAAAATATCCATCCCCGCGAGCTTCCTGATGTGGCCGGTTCAAATGTCGTCTTGGAATAACTACGTTTACGGTGACTGCGTTTCGGCCGAGGAAGCTTTCGCCAAGGCCACCGCCGCGCCGCAGACGTTCATTCCGGAGGCGACGGTGGTCGCCTGGGCATCGGCGCACGGCTATCTCAATGGCGCTAGCCTAACCGCCGTGATGAAGACGATGCAAACCACTGGATTTCCGTTCAACAATAAGACCTACGACGACGCCCCTTACCACTCGGTCAATTGGACCAACGCCGGGATACTGCAGAGCGCCATCTACAGCCACGGGCCGGTGAAAATCGGTGTCGGAGCGGAGGACTTCCAAACGAATGCCGATGGCAAAGTCACGGCGGGGACAAGCGGTTGGGCAATGTACAATTACCCGAAGAATCTGGCGGAGGATCACTGCGTGAGCCTCTGCGGTTACGGGACTTTGGCGGCATTGGTCGGTCTATTCCATCAGCATAAAGTCACGGTCCATGCGCCGCACGGGATGCCCACGGGCCTCTGTTATGCGATGTTCACCTGGAATTCCATAGGGATCATTGATCAGCAGTCGATGTTGAACATGACCCATGAGGCCTGGATTCGTATTCCGGTGACGATCATCAAGTAAGCCGCGCATGCTCGGTCCTGCTCGCTCGCGGGGTCACGGCGGCATACCGTCGTGGCCAGGAAAGCCGCCTTCATAAGCGCGCGGTTGCTTCTGCAATATCGAGATCATTCTAGCCGGTATGAACCGAAACGTGACCGTGCCGCGGAACCGTTCCGCGCATGCGTTGTTCGAGTGAGGAGGGAATGACTTCCAGAATGCCGCGCGGTGCAATACCGACGCCCCGAAGCGAACTCGCCGCTGCGGAGCCCTATCGACCTGAGGCGGGCGCGGAAATCTTCGTTCCAAGCGGCGAGTTTCCGACGCCCAATTATGAACTTGGCGCCGCCCAGCCCTATGGAGGGGGCGGCGCCGCGCCCGAAAGCTGCATCGCTTGGCCAATAGAAATCAGCTTTTGGGGGAACGAGAAGGGGAGCAATTCAAGTTGGGCGGAGGAGGCCTTTGCCAAGGCGTGCTCCGAACCCAAGGTGTGCATCCCGACCGACGTGGTCCTGTTCAGTTCGCGGGAATGCGGTTCGTCGAATTTCGCGGCGTTCTTACAAACGCACGGGTTTCAAGTGGACCGCAAGGCCTATTTGGATGGGCCGTTCAATTCGGTCGACTGGACGAACGCGGCGGCTTTGAATGGCGCCATCGCCAATGTCGGGCCGGTGAAGATCGGCGTCGCCTCGGCGAGTCTCTCCTCCGGCCCTCAGGGCCAAGTGACGCCTGGGACGAGTGGTTGGGCGATCTGCGGCCTCCCAGGGGACCAGCCTGAAAACCACTGCGCCAGCCTTTGCGGCTACGGGCCCTTGGCGGCGTTGGTCGAGCTTTTCAAGCGGCGCGGGGTCAATGTGACTTTGCCCCCGGGCATGCCTACGGGAGTCTGCTACGCGATGTTCACTTGGGGCTCCATCGGCATCATCGACCGGCAATCGCTGATGAACATCACGGGCGAAGCCTGGGTTCGAAATCCGACGACGATCGTGAAGAATCTCAGCGGTTAGCCCAGGCCAAAGCGCAGCGGCTTTCGGGAGCACGGCCACATTTCAACAACCCACTCCGCCTCAGCCGCACAGCGTCCAGTGCAAGAGTGCGCGCAAGAATCAAATACCTATCAGTTACTTGAACCCTCCATCGGCTGTTTCAAAGGAGAACATTATGCAAAACAAAACGACCCCTAATCCTGACGCACAAGCCCACAAGAAACCCACTCCACCGACTCCTGCTCCCCTGACCAACCCCACACCCCGCCCCGCCACCTACACCCTCGTCACCGAACCCGGTCAGGGACTGACGCCGATCTATAACCTGCTCTCCTCGGCCAAACAGTCCATCGATGTGACCCTGTACGAGCTCTCCGACACCCACGCCACCACCATCCTCACAAGCGCCGCCGCCCACGGCCTCACCGTTCGCGTCATCCTCGACCAGAACCATGAGAAGGCCAACAACACAACGGCCTACAAGACCCTCACCGCCGGCAAAGTGTCCGTCCACTGGGCCAACGCCGCTTACGCCTGCACCCACCAGAAGACTATCACCGTGGATCGGGCCACGTCGGCCATTATGACCCTCAATCTCACCCCGGAAGACTACGCCACCACCCGCGACTTCGCCGTCATCACCAACAACGAAGCCGACGTCGCCGCCATCGAGACTACCTTCAACGCGGATTTCACCAACGCCAACCTCTCTCCTCCTACTGGCCAGAATCTCGTCTGGAGCCCCACCAATTCCCGCTCCGCTTTGATCGCCCTCATCAACGGAGCCGCCAAATCCCTCCTCATTTCGCAGGAGGAATTCGCCGACACCGGCATCCAGGCTGCCGTCGAAGCGGCCCTCAAGCGCGGTGTAGTCGTCACCTTGGTCCAGGAGAATCTCGGCGGGAAGTACTCCCCGGTCCTCAACGCCCTCAAGGCTGCCGGCGCAAACATAGCCATATTCAGCTCCAAGACCGGGTACTACATCCACGCCAAAACCATCCTCGCCGACTACGGCACGGCGCAGTCCAAGCTCTTCGTGGGTTCGGAGAACATCTCCACCTATTCGCTCGACAAAAACCGTGAGCTGGGTCTCATCTTCTCTGACCCGGCATGCATGGCTGGCGTAGAAGCCGCCCTCACCGCTGATTACAACAAGGGAACCCGATACTGAACGGCGCCGAGACCCGCGATTCAACGAGTCCCTCCGCCAACGCCGATCGCCCAGGTCTCGAATGGGCCGCGACGCGCCATGATAAAGGCGGGTTAAGCGCTCACGGGTGAACACCGTTCCCGGTGAACCGGTTGTTCCGACCCGCCCGCCGACCAGCAGCGCGACCAGCCGGCAGGAAGGCGGCTGATGAGTATAAAAGGGGTTGAGCCCTTTTCCTTTTCCAGCCTGAAGTTGAAGGTCACAGTGGAGGCGCGGTAACCGTCAACTCGAGTTCAACCGAGTGAGGCGAACACCAATGCGCCTGCCTCTTGCTTTTTCTCGACACATCATAGTCCTGCCATAAGGAACCGCGAGCCTGGACCCACTCTGGAAACACGACCTTGACCCTTGACTTCCTGGTCCTAGAATGGAAGCGTGGCTGATGCGCCAGTTAAGCGTTCGCGGTGTAGTTGGCCCTTCCGAAATAGGGGAGAACGTTCCATTTCTGCGATTGCCCAACTCAATAAGGAAAGCTGCCATCAAGGGATCAACCGCAAGCGTTTCCAGCGCCAAGCAACTTGACGGATTCATCGCCAAGTTCGAACCCGCGATGGGAAAATTGATTCGTCAGTGCCGCGCGGAGATCCGGAAGCTCCTGCCCACGGCCATTGAAATCGTTTACGACAACTACAACTTCTTCGTCATCGGTTATTGCGCCACAGAACGACCTTCGAGTTGCATCGTTTCCATCGCCGCAGCCGCCAATGGGGTCGGCCTGTCGTTTTACCGTGGCGCCTCCTTGCCAGATCCTGACCACTTCTTGCTTGGTAGCGGAAAACAGAATCGATTCGTCCGGCTTCCCTCCGTCGAAACCCTTCGCTCACCCGGGGTCTTGTCGCTCATTGCCGCGGCCGTTAACCAAGCGAGTCCTCCATTGCCTTCAAGCGGATCAGGCCGCACCATTATAAGATCTGTATCGGCAAAGCAACGACCTCGCCGCCAGGTTCCAAAAGGCGAATGAGCCGCCAGCCATACCGGACGCATGAAGCCAAGGACGTGGAAGTTCTATATACTGCCGGTTGGCTTTGCCGCGCTGCCCTGGTTTATCTGGACTACATGGGCAACTACGGCGACGGCGTGGTCGGGAGTTCGCTGAATTGGATTCACCGCAACCACCAGCGCATCGGCGTGGCGGTGGCGAATTCGCCCAACGGTCCTTGGAGGCGCTTTGACCAACCGCTCGTAGATACGACGCCCGGATTCTACGACGCGCTCTGTTGCAACAATCCCAGCGTGAATCCATGAAACCATCAGTCCTATTCCGATTCATCTTCCCGCTCTCCTTGGCGGCCACCCTCCTAGCCGGTGTAGCCAGCGCCCTGCCGACTCACGCGGCAACCCGTCTTGCCGACGGCCCGCTCGACTTGAGGTGGTTGAGGAATCCGGTGTGGACCTCCGTTGACAATCTGCGTGACCCGTCGGTCCTGAAAACGCCGGATGGCTATCGGGTGTTTTACTCGCGGCTGACGACCACCAACGGCAACTGGGGCGATGCGCGGAACTGGGCCGTGGCGGAGGTGTTCACGCGCGACTTCGTCCGCTTCGAGAACGACCGCGACGTTTCCCCCAAAGGCCACGCCTCGCCCGGTGACGTGGTGCGATGGCACGGGCGCTTCATTTTGCCGTACCAAACCTACCCGGCGGCGCCGACTCGCCTCTGCTTCAGCGAGTCGCCGGACTTGCGCTCGTGGTCGGCTCCGAAACCCTTTCTCACCGCGGCGCGCTTCCTGTCGTGGAACACGCTCAAGCGCGTCATTGATCCCACGCTAGTGATCGACGGCGAGACACTGCATTGCTACTTCGTTGGCAGCGCGACGGTCACGAACGTCGCTGGCAAGACGCTGCGCGCGAACCTCCTCGGCCACGCCCTCACACGCGATCCGAAATTGGAACAATGGGAAATCCTCTCTACCAACGCCCCCTTGCTAGGCGTTTCCGAGCGGGCCGCGGACGGCGTCGAAAACGTGATGATCTTCCGCACCGGCGACCACTGGACCATGATCTACAGCGAAGGGCTGGCTGACCAGCATCTCGCGCTGGCGACTTCACTTGATTTGCGCGCTTGGAAGATCGAGAGCCCGATCGAATTGCCCCGTCAGAAATGGATGGCCAGTAAATACGGCGCCCCGTTTGTTTGGCGCGAGGCGGACCGGTGGCTGATGATGCTCATGGGCCAGAGCGCCACAGGAAAGACGACGTTTGGCTTGCTGACCTCGCCCGACGGCGCGCAATGGACGCTGCTGCCGGAAGCGCCCTAAACTCCACCGCCCTGGATCAGAGCTTTCGCACCACCAACGCGCGCCAAAGACAGCGCGAACGACTTTCTTGGGGTCAACCTCTTTTCCATTTTCGGTGTTCATTTGTTCGCCAGATGGCCGTTGAGAACTAGGATCGAACGCTGCGTGGACCGGGCCTCCTGACCGGACAAACCGCAAAGGAGCGCGCACCGGAACTCTTCACGGGATTCCTTCAACTGCTTTCGCAGGCGGAGGATGCGCCCCAGCAGTAAATGACTAGCGGCATACTGGGGATTTGTCTCGATGGCTTTGCGGAGCTGGCTGATAGCGGTGTCCCATTGGCCGTTTTCGGCCGCGATGGCCCCTGAACAATAAGGACCTTCCCAGCGGTTGGGATCCAATCGCAGGGCGTCCGCCAAGGCCGCGCGGGCTTGTTCGGGCTTTTTCGCCTGGAGAAATGCCAAAACCAATTGCGATAAAAAGCCGCGTCAAAATGGTTTTGACTTGGGCGGCGGCCCGGTTATGCTTAGCGACTCTGATCAGGAGACTAGATTATGGCGAAACTAACGGTCAAAGATTTGAATGTTCAGGGCAAACGCGTGTTCATGCGAGTGGACTACAACGTGCCGCTGGAAGAAAAAGACGGGCAGATGGCGATCACGGACGCCACCCGTATCGTGGAAACGCTGCAGACGATTAAATTGCTGACGGCGGGCGGCGGCAAACTGATTCTCACCGCGCACCTGGGACGGCCCAAGGGCAAACGCGAACCCTCGATGTCATTGCAACCGGTAGCGGTAAAGCTCCAGGAACTCTTGGGCCAGCCGGTGAGCTTCGTCGATGATTGCATCGGAGAAAAAGTCGAGCAAGCGGTCAGTCGGATGCAACCGGGCGACGTCGTGCTGCTGGAAAACGTGCGCTATTATAACGAGGAGGAGGCCAACGACCCGGTTTTTGCCGAGAAGCTGGCCCAGGTGGCTGATGTTTATGTCAATGACGCCTTTGGGGCGGCCCATCGCGCTCACGCCTCGACCGAAGGCGTCGCTCGGGTGGTGGCCAGGCGCGGCGGCCAGTGCGCCGCCGGCCTGTTGATGGAACGTGAGCTGAAGTTCCTCGGGGAGGAGCTGGACCAGCCGGCGCGGCCTTTCGTGGTAATCCTGGGCGGGGCCAAGGTATCGGATAAGATCACCGTGATCGATCGGCTGCTGGAGAAAGCGAACACGATTTTAATCGGCGGCGCGATGGCCTACACCTTCCGCCTGGCGCAGGGCTATAAGACGGGCAAATCGCTCGTCGAGGCCGACAAGACGGACACCGCTAAATTGGCCTTGGCCAAGGCGCAGCAGCGCGGGGTGAAATTCCTGCTCCCGGTGGATGATGTGATCGCCGTACCCGTCAAGACCGACAAGCTCGACAAGAAGGGCAAGCCGGTGATCGAGTACCAAAATGTCCGAGTCAATTCCGAGATGAACTGTCCCGCCGACGCCGCGGGGCTCGACATCGGTCCGGCGACCGTCGCCGCCTACTCCACCGAGGTCGCCAGCGCCAAGACCGTCCTTTGGAACGGCCCGATGGGGCTCTTCGAGGACAAACGCTTTGCCGAAGGAACCAACGCCGTGGCCCGCGCCGTGGCGGAGACCACGCAAAAGCATGGCGCCAAGAGCATCATCGGCGGCGGCGACAGCGTGAAGGCCTTGAACAAGGCTAAACTGGGTGACAAAGTCACTTTCATGAGCACGGGCGGCGGGGCCAGCCTCGAGTTCCTCGAGGGCCAGGTCCTCCCCGGCGTGGCGGCGCTGACCGACAAATAGTGTTTTGGCTCTGGGCGGCCGCGGGCCAACCCCGCGGACTCCAGGGCCTGCCCTTTAACAAGTTGAACTACCCGGCCGAGGAAAGAAGCTGCGGCTTCCGGTTTCGGCCAATGAATGAACATGAATAAAGAACGCAAATTGATCATTGCTGGAAACTGGAAGATGAACAAGACGGTGGCCGAAGCGCTCGATCTGGTGCGCGGGCTCAAGATCGAGCTGGCCAGCGTCAAGGAGGTCGACATTGTGGTGTGCCCCCCCTTCACCGCGCTGTCCGAGGTCTCCAAGATCATCCTGGACTCCAACATCCGGCTGGGCGCCCAGAACATGAGCGAAAACAACGTGGGTGCCTTCACCGGCGAGATCGCGCCGGTCATGCTCAAAGAGTTCTCGGTGCGCTTCGTCATCCTGGGTCATTCGGAACGGCGGCAATACCAGAAGGAATCCGATGCCCTGATCTGCCGCAAGGCGCTGGCGGTCCATGCCGCCTCCCTCAAGCCGATCGTCTGCGTGGGCGAGACTCTGGCCGAGCGCGAAGGCGGCCAGATGGAACAAGTGCTTGAAACCCAGGTGCAAGGCAGCTTGGCGGGGCTCAGCAAGGAGCAGATGGGCGAGACCATTGTCGCCTATGAGCCCGTCTGGGCGATCGGCACCGGCAAGACCGCCACCACCGCCCAAGCGCAGGAGGCCCACGCCTTTATCCGGCGCCAAATCGCCAAGATCTTCGACGAAACAGTTGCCCGCCGCGTCCGGATTCAATATGGTGGCAGCGTCAAGCCGTCCAATGCCCGTGAGTTGATGAGCCAACCCGACGTGGATGGCGCGCTTGTCGGCGGGGCTGCGCTTGAAGTCCGCAGTTTCGCTGATATAATAAAGAACTCAATTTAACGAGATAAGATTATGGTGTTTTTGATTTGGCTGTTGACCGCGGTGATGGTGTTTGATTGCGCCGCGCTGATATTCCTGGTGCTCATTCAACTTCCCAAGAAGGAAGCCGGGGCCGGCCTGGCCTTTGGCGGTAGCGCGACCGACGCCCTTTTCGGCGCCGGGTCCGGCAACGTCTTGACCAAGATCACGAAGTACGCCGCCGGCGCCTTCTTTGCGCTAGCCATCGTGCTCTCGATTATGCAGAGTCACGTTCACCGGCGCGACACTTCGAGCTTCATGAATCGCATTAACCAGGCGGGCCGCGGGGCCGCCTTGCCGCCAAATTCAACGCCTGCGGCGACCCCGCCGGCGGGCGCGACGCCCGTCGCCAGCACCAACTCGCAGTTGTTGACCACCCCCGCCTCGACCAACAAGCCGCTCTTGACGATGCCGGCCGAAGCGACCAATCAACCGGCGCCTTCGAAATAATCCGGGTTTTTGCATTAGCGATAGCGCATTGGCGGGCCCTCGGGCCCGCCGTTTTTGTCGGACCCTGGGTCAAAATTCTCCCTCCGTCCCGCGCGGAATGGGACGACGTTCCGACAGCGGCCGGAGCGCGGCATTTGTGGGACTAACGCCGAGTCGGCAACGCGTCCCGCACACGGTTTTGTCGATGGCGCTACGTTTTTTCTTGTCATATTTCCCGGAACCGCTACAAACAGTTTCTTATTATGAAGAAGTACATCTGCACAATTTGTGGTTATGTTCATGAAGGCGACGCCCCTCCGGCTAAATGCCCCCAATGCAACGCCCCGGCTTCCAAGTTCGTCGAACAGACAGGCGGCGAACGCGTTTGGGCGGATGAACACGTCGTGGGCGTGGCCAAGGACGTGGACCCTCGGATCATCGAGGGCTTGAGGATGAACTTCACGGGCGAATGCGCTGAGGTCGGCATGTACCTGGCTATGAGCCGTCAGGCCGACCGCGAGGGCCTGCCCGAGGTCGCCGAGGCCTACAAGCGGATCGCCTTCGAAGAAGCCGAACACGCGGCTCGTTTTGCCGAAATGCTGGGCGAGGTCCTGGCCGCGGATACCAAAACGAATCTCAAGATGCGCGTGGACGCCGAATTTGGGGCCTGCAAGGGTAAGAAGGAAATGGCCACCCTGGCCAAGCAACTCAACTACGACGCCATCCACGATACCGTCCACGAGATGTGCAAGGATGAAGCCCGGCACGGCAAGGCGTTCCAGGGATTGCTCGCGCGCTATTTCAAACCGTAGGCGCCTGGCAATGGGCCGGACGGCAAGTTCAAAGGCGCAGGCAAGGTTCATTCGTCGTCCCGCGCGCGGCGGGACGACGTTCTGAAACCGGCTGGAACGGCGCTTTCAGGTGGTCGTCGCCGCAGATGAAAGACCTATCTCCCGCGCCCCGGCATTTATTGCGTCCCAGCTTTTCATTGGCCTAAGGCAGGCGAACTGCTAGGTTGCGCCCATGGCCGTTGCCCTTAACTGCCGGACGTTTGTTTCCGGACTCATCCCCGCGCTCGCGCGCCACGTCCCGACGCCGCGGGAGACTTTTGCGCCTGGGTCTCTGATCTCCTTCCTCGGACTGGGGCTGCTCGCGGGGGCGGGGCCGGTTCATGCCGCCGATCAACCGCAGTGGGGCCGGGCCTGGTCGCGCAACATGGTCTCGGACGAGCGCGGACTGCCCGCCTCGTTCGATCCTCAAACCGGACGAAACGTTAAATGGACCGCCCGGTTGGGCTCCGAGACGCACTCCAGCCCCATCGTAGCCGGCGGACGCGTGTATATCGGCACGAACAACGAGGAACCTCGCGATTCCAAACACCAAGGCGACCGCGGCGTGTTGATGTGTTTCGACGAAAAGACCGGCGGCTTCCTTTGGCAACTCGTCGTGCCCAAGCGCGAGGAGGACATCTATTACGATTGGCCGCACAGCGGCCTCTGCTCGCCCCCTTCAGTGGAAGGGGACCGGGTCTATCTCGTGAGTAATCGGGGCGAGGCCCTATGCCTGGATGCCCTGGGGATGACCAACGGAAACGACGGCCCTTTCCGCGATGAAGGCGCGCACATGACGCGCCACGCCCCCGGCGAAGACCCGGCCAAGGCCGGTCCCGATTTGGTCCCGGGGCCCCTCGACGCGGACATCATCTGGCTCTTCGACCTCCCCACTGGCGCCGGCATCTGGTCCCACGACGCCGCCCACAGCTCGATGGTGATCGACGGCGACTTGCTTTACCTGAACTCGGGTACCGGCGTGGACAATACCCACAAGCGCATCCGCGCGCCGGACGCCCCGAGCCTGGTCGTGCTCGACAAGCGCACCGGCCGGTTGGTCGCGCGCGACAACGAACACATCGCGCCCAATATCTTTCACAACACCTGGTCGCCGCCCTCGCTGGGCGTCGTCAACGGCCGCCCGTTGATCTTTTTCGCCGCCGGCAACGGAGTCGTCTATGCCTTTGAAACCCTCCGTGGCGCGACCGCCGGCGCGGCGCCCGCGTCTCTCAAAAAGGTCTGGGAATTCGATTTTGATCCCTCCGGCCCCAAGACCAACGTCCACAAGTTCAATAGCAACCGCCATGAAAGCCCCAGCAATTTCTATGGCATGCCGGTCTTCGATCAGGGCCGGCTCTACGTGGCGGGCGGAGGCGACATCTGGTGGGGCAAGAACGAGGCGTGGCTCAAGTGCATCGATGCCACGCGCGCCGGCAACATCACGACCAACGGCCTGATCTGGTCCTACCCGCTGCAAAAGCACGTCCTCTCGACCCCGGCGGTGTGGGAGGGATTGGTGTTTATCGCCGATTGCGGGAGGATGTTCCACTGCGTGGACGCGGCGACGGGCCAGGTTTGCTGGACGCATGAGGTTCAGGGCGAGGTGTGGGCCTCTCCGATGGTGGCCGACGGGAAGGTCTATCTCGGCACGCGCGGGGGCGTTTTCTACACCTTCGCCGCCAGCCGCCAGAAACGGGTCCTTTCCACGCTCGAACTCGGCGCTCCCATTAGCGGGACGGCCACGGCGGCCAATGGAGTTCTGTATGTGACCACGATGACGCATCTCTATGCGGTCGCGGAATGAAACGGGACTTGAGCTCAGCGCGGGCCGCCGTTGCTGTCTTAGAGCGCGACCTTTGCGACGTCCTGCTGGCCCGCGAAGCGCCCATGGAGGAAGGCATCGACTTCGCGTGAAGCCGTAGCCCGCCCGGTTCCGGATCAAAGAAAGGATTGTGCGGCGGCTGGATTTCCGGGCAAGATGGGCGAGTTTAACCGAATGACTGAAAGTTTGCCGGCGCCCAAAACCGCTCCGCCCGCCACGACTGGCGCGGCCGTCGAATCCTCATGCCCGGTGGTCCGGCCCAAAAAGTCGGCCTTTCGACTCCTGGGCGAGGTGCTGGATCATGGCGGACCGGGTTACCTCCAATTTGCCATCACCAACCTCTGCAACGCCAAGTGCGACTTCTGCGGGTTTGCGGTGGACCGGTTTGATCCCCGCCAACGCCGCAGCGTGACGCTGGCGCAGGCCCGGGACGTGATCGACATCAGCGTCAAGAATCACATCGGCTACCTACTGTTCGTGGGGGGCGAACCGCTGGCGCACCGCGATTTGCGCGCCATGACCCGCTACGCCGCCGAACGGGGCATCCACCCGATGGTCTGCACCAACGGCTCCCTCTGGACCGAGCAGAACATGCGCGACCTGGTGGCCGACGGTTTGACCAGCGTCATCATGTCCATCGACGCGCACGACGTGGCCAAGCACGAGAAGAACCGCGGCCTCCCGGAGGTGTGCCGCAAGATCCGGCGCGCCAACGAAGTGTTCGCCGAGCTTGGCATCCAGACCACCGCCAGCGTGACGGCGAGCCGGCTCATCGATGACTATGACAAGCTGCCCGCCTTCCTGTCGGGACTCGGTTTTCGCAGTTGCACCTTCAGCTACCCGCTCAACAGCCTGGCCTCGAGCTACCTGAGCTTCAGCGATTCCAGCCTGGTGAGCTACAAAACCGAGGAACTCATCGAGGTCTTCGAGAAGATCAAGCGGATGAAGGAGCACAGCGGATTCCCGGTGGTCAACCCGAGAGAGTCGCTCAACGAAATGCAACGGCACCTTCGCCGCGAACCGGAGCGCTTCGGCTGCCTGGGCGGCCACAAGTACTTCTACCTCGACTGGAACCTGAACCTTTACCGTTGTCATTTCTGGGAAAAGCCAATGTGCAACATCTACGAGTTCGACTCGTCGAAGCTCATCCGCGACGGCTGCACCCGCTGCATGATCGACTGTTACCGCGACCCGAGCGTGCTCCAATTTGTGGCCATCAGCGCCTCGGACGCGTGGAACAACCTCAAGCGCGGCAAGATCCAAGAGGCCGCCAAGAACCTCCTTGACCGGCGGAATCTTGTGGCGCTCAAAGCCGTGTGGGAGGACCGCAAGTGGATTCGCGGCGTCTGACGCCGCCCCATGATTTGTAATCGTTACTAAAGCCGAAGGAACCCGAACGAAACAAGACCATGAAAGAAACCACCGACCCTGGCGCATTCGAATTGGAGTTTATCGATTGCGAATGCCCTTACTGCCACGCCAACCTGTCGTTTGTCGGGATGCAATCCGGTACCGTCCAGCAATGCCCGCAATGTTCGGAATCGGTCGTCGTCTCATCTCCTGGGGAGACCGTCGGCAAACGACTTCCCCTGCCAGTGCCGGCGTCAGGGTTGACCCTCCGGGCTCTTCGCGACGGCGATGACGAAGAACTCGTCGAATTGATGGTGGATCCGGATTCATTCTCCTATCTGCACTGGCTGCCGCACGGCGAAGAGGAGGTAAGAGACTGGCTGAACCGGGAAAAGGTCATCCGCCTGGGCCATCCCGGACGGTCGCTCGCGCTGGGAGTGGAACTTGCTGCGGGAGGCAAACTCATCGGCGTCGTTTCCCTCTACTTCACGGATGGCGAGAATCGCCAGGCGGGGTTTTCCATGATGATCGGCAATGCCTTTCGCCGGAAGGGCTACGGGCTGGAAGCAGTCCGCGCCACCCTCGGTTTTTGCTTCCAGGGGATCCACCTGCATCGCGTGGTTGCTAACAACGATAGCCGGAACCAGGCGGCCGTGGGCCTGCTCGATAAAGCGGGCATGAGATGCGAGGCCGAGTTTGTCAAGGACCAGTCCGTGAAGGGCGAGTGGGTCAATACCGTCTGGCACGCCATGCTGGGCGAAGAGTTTAAGGGATAGGGTTTCGGCGCTACTTAAACCCTTGCAGGACCGCTTCGATGAACTCCCCGGGCGCTTCCGCGTGGAGCCAATGACCCGCGCCGGGGATAGTATGAAACCGGGCGCGGGGGAATAGAATTCGGATGGGATCGAAATCCCCATCGAGCAGATAGTCCGAGGCGCCGCCGCGGATGAAGAGGGCAGGCTGGTCGCAGACCCGACCTTCCCGCAGGGCCTCGCCGAGTCGCTCGTAACGGTCGCTGATCGCCTCCAGGTTGAATCTCCACGCGAGGAGGCCGTTGGGCTGAGGCGTCACCGCCTTGAGCAGGAACTGTCTAAGTCTGGGGTCCGTGATATTCGGCAAAAGGGCCTTCTCCACCTGCTGGCGCGTTGAGCAGACCGACAGATCGATGCTCCGGAGAGCATCGAGAATGGGGCGATGCCGGGCCGGGTAAACCCGGGGCGCCATATCGGCCACGATGAGCCTTTCGACCCGGTCGGCATGGCGCAAGGCAAATTCCATAGCGACCTTGCCCCCCATGGAATGGCCCAGCAGGCGGACCCGAGCCAACCCCTCGCGCTCGATGAGCCCCAGCACATCTTCCGCCATCAACTCGTAGTTCATCTCCGGGCTGCGAGGTGAGCGCCCGTGATTACGCAAATCCGCCGACAGAACCTGGTAATGCGCGGCCAATTTCCCGCTCACCATCCGCCAGTTATCCGACGAACCGAGCAGGCCATGGAGGATGATGACGGGGTCGCCCTGGCCTTCAGTGTAAAAATGGAGCCGCATCTGGTTGGTGGTTTGGATAAAGGCGGTCGCCGGGGACCAAGAGCCATAGCCCGGCCTTAACACGGCCCATCACAGCGGTCTTCCAGCCGCGCTCGACTTCGCCGCGAACAGGTCTTGCATCCGCTGGCACTCCCGCTTGACTCTCGAGATCGAAAGCTGGAGGTGGTTCGGGTCGGCTTCGATGCCGACGCAACGGCGACCCGCGCGCAGCGCCGCCACCGCGGTCGTCCCACCGCCCAGGAACGGGTCCAGGACGGTATCGCCCTCGCGGGTGGAGGCCAGCAAACAGCGCTCGACCAGCGCTACAGGCTTCTGGGTGGGGTGCTTCCCGAGGGCCTTTTCTTCGCCACTCGGGGAGGACATCCTCCAGACGGTTTTCATCTGTTTGCCGCCGTTGATTTTCCGCATGCGGTCATAGTTGAACACATGCTTGCTCTTCTCGGTCTTGGCCGCCCACAGCACGGTCTCCGTCGAGTGAGTGAAGTAGCGACAAGAAAGGTTGGGCGGCGGGTTCGGCTTCTCCCAGGCAATATCGTTGAGCAGTTTCATGCCCAATTGCTGCATCGCGTAGCCCGCCGAGAAAATGACGTGCAACGTGCCGGTGACCCAGAGGCTGCCGTTGGGTTTAAGCGCGCGCTGACAGCGGCGCAGCCACTCCAAATTGAACGCGTGGTTCAACTCCGGACCGCGGGACTTGTCCCACCCGGCCTTGTCCACCTTCACCATCCTGCCCGAGTGGCAGGTGACGCCCCCGTTCGAGAGAAAATAGGGCGGGTCCGCGAAGATCATATCAAAACAACCGTCCGGGTATTTGGCGGCGATGGCGTCCAGGATCTCAAGACAGTTGCCGCGGTACAGCCAGAGGCCGTGGTCGTCATCTCGATAGGCGAGTTCCGGAGGGGACGGCGGGAGCGTCGGCACGGACGCGGGTCCCAGCGGGGCCCCGACCGGCTCGGTCTGCGGGGTCCCGTCCGCGGTGATGGACCCGTCCTCGCGGAGTATAAAGGCGGCCGTAGGCGCCGGAACGGACCGTGGCAGGCCATCCGGCCCCATCCCGGGTAACGACCGCACGGGCTGCTGATGAAGCCCCTTGCGCTCTCGGCGGGTCGATTTCTTTATCACACGGAAATCCATTCACGAACCGCGACAGAATTTCAAGACTAATCGCGCCTCGGGCCGCCTCAAGCTCGCGAAATCCGCTCGTGTGTCTCGAGGGTGAAGCCGCGCCGCCCCCTGCCCGCCGCAAGTCTTCAGACTTCACCATTCTCCTTGAGATCGAGGATTGAATCCATAACCTATAAAAAGTAGGAACTAATCTATGAACCGAAAACAGCGCCGCATTTATCCTTCATTCGCCGTACTGGCGCTAGGGGAATCCGGTTGCGCCGCGCGCGATGCAAGTCCGCCACACGCCAGCGCTGACGCGGGCTACGCGGATTTTCAGACCGTATCCGCGGGGGATTTGACTAGATATCGCAGCGAGGAATCCGCGACCTATCAGAGGTCGGCGGTGGTAAGTCGATCCGCGCCTTGCCAAACCAAGGAGCATGTGTGGTGAGCGAGACGGTCGCTCCAGCCCGCGAAGGGTGGCGGCGGGAATGGCCGCTGGCGCTGGCCGTGTCCGCCTTGCTGCTGGCTGTGGCGTGCAAGGGCTGGATCGCCAACGCGCTGCAACAGCCGGTATTATTGGTCGCTTTGCTCGCGGTCATCTGCGGCGTCATTCTGACGGCGGCCATAGCCATCGTGCGACACGCCGATGAACTCGCGCATCGACTCGGCGAACCGGCGGGCACGCTGCTACTCACGCTGGCGATCACGGGGCTGGAGGTCGCCATGGTGGCATTTGTGATGTCCACGGGTGAGGCTAAACCCATGCTGGCTCGCGACACGATGTTCGCCGTGGTCATGCTGGTGCTCAATGGTTTTTTGGGCCTCGCCCTATTGCTCGGCGGACTTCGTCACCACGAACAGCCCTACAATCTCCAGAGCGCCAATGCGTTTCTGCTGATGATCGTGCCCCTGACCGTGCTGGGACTAGTCCTGCCAAATTTCACCCGCGCCACTCCCGGTCCGACGCTCTCGACGTTTCAAATGGTGTTTCTCTCGCTGATGTCGGTGGGCATTTACTCGGTCTTCTTATTCGTCCAGAACCGGCGCCATCGTGGTTTCTTCACCATGCCCGAAGAAGCGGGAGATGCGGTGGAGACGGCAGCGCATTCTTTGCGTTCCTCGCTCTATCACGCCGTGATGCTGGGTCTTTATGGTCTGCCCCTGGTTTTACTGGCCAAACAAATGGCCGCGCCGCTCGACGCCCTGGTGCTGAAGCTCAATGCACCCCCGGCCGTCAGTGGTTTCATCATGGGCTTGCTGGTGCTCGCGCCGGAATCCATTGCCGCCATCCGCGCCGCCATGGCCAACCGCCTGCAACGCGCGGTGAATGTGCTGCTCGGCTCCGTGCTGGCGTCCATAGGGCTAACGATTCCCCTCGTCATCGCCGTCTCGCTCGCGACTGGACGCGCCCTGGTGCTCGGCCTGGGCCCCACGGAAACGGTCATGCTCCTGCTCACGCTAGGCTCCAGCGTGCTGACCTTTTCCCTGCCTCGGACCAATGTCCTGCCGGGCTGCGTCCACCTGCTGTTGTTCGGCGCGTACCTCATGCTGCTCTTTGATCGCTGAGCCGACTTAGCAGGCTTGCCAGCTTAAATTACCGAGGCAAGAAGAAAAAAGCCGTCAGCGCAACCACCGCCTGCGCTTCCAGAAGGCTCGCGGCCCGCCGACCGCACTCGAACAACCGCGGGGGGTTATAGTTTTTGCCGCTGCTCGTACCGGTAGTTGAACCGGCCGTTGGGGGCCACGTCTCCATTGTCGATGAAATCCAGGATGTTCCCCGACTCAGGGACGTTGTCCGCCCATTTGAAGTCGATCTTCACCGGGCCGCGATCCCGCCCCAGGCCGAGCGCGGCGCGGGGCACGGCCAGATGCATCTGGTCGCCTTTGACGACAAACTTAACGTCACACACCGCAGCCCAATGCCAGCCGCCCGTGTTGCGCTCGAGGACGCCGGTGGTCGCGTCGCGACGGGTCCGGTTGACGATGAAATCGTAGCCTTCCCAGCCGGTGCGATGATCCTGGTCGGCATCGATGAGGAGCATCATCCAGCGCGGATCGCTCGACGGAGTAATGGGTTCCCGGGTGCGCGCGTAGAAATAGACATTATCCTTGTCGCAGGCCGCTTTGAGCGCGACGAAGTCGTTGCGGCCGGAGTTGTTGGTGTAATGGGCGCAATGGTTATAGCCCGAGAAATCCCGAGGACTCGTATCGCCCGCGTCATCGCGGAACTCCGGGGTTACCTCAGCCCATTGTTCGAAACCGCCCGCCAACCGGATCGCGCGCGCCGGGCTCGCCAGCGGCGGCGGTCGGACCCCCTTAAACCGCCGAACGTAGCCAGCCAACTGGTAGTAGTAGTTGTCGCCGTGGCCGCCCTTCATCGGCTCGATGTCACGGCTGTTTTCCTGGTCGTATTCGTCGGGAAACAGGGCGTCGCCATGGACGCCGTTGAACTCGGGGAATCGCCCGGCAATCCACTCATTCCAGCCGGTTACGAAGATGAACCGGGGGTCGCGCTTCAGGGCGTTTTCGAATTGCTCGGCGAAATTATAACCTTGCAGGACGTCCTCCGGCTTTTGAGCGGGCTTGCCCGCGTGGAAACTCCGGCCGCACACGCCGGGCTCGCTCATCGAACCCAGGCGACCCCGAACGGCGTTTTGGGCCACGCCGACGGACATTTGCTCAGCCTGGCCCTGGCTATTGGTGAAGGCGTGCTGCGGAGAGACCTCAAGCCAACTCCACATGCCCGGCCGCGTGGGTCCCTGGAAATAATCGGGTTGCGGGCGGCGGAAGGTGAAAAACTCGCGAACCAGGTGGTTGGTATCGAGGACCTGGTTCACATCGGCCAGAATGAGCGGCTTACCCTCCCAGCGAAACCACAGGTCGGGATACAGACCAGGCTGATAGAGATCCCGCCACAATTCGGCGACCACTTTGGCCGGCTGCCAAAAAGGACAGAGAAACATGACCTGCGGGGTGCGACCGCCTCGAGCGCGGATTTCGGAGAATACCCGCAGCAACGCCCGGTAATTGTCCTGGTAGGTAAGTTGATTGGTCACGTCAAAGATGAGCGTGTCCACGCCCGCGTCGGCCAGCATCTGGGCGTGGCGCGCCAGGACAAACGGATCCTCGCTGAGATAATAACCAAAGACGGATTCTCCCCAATGGTGCGGAGCGTAGAAGGGACCCCAGCGCGGGGCGGAGGGATTTTCCGCTTTGAGCCGGGTGACGTCGTAAGGGCCGCCTTGAGCATGGGGACCCAGCCAGAGGAAATAGAAGACGCCGACGAACCGGTCCGCGCGCGGCGGGCCGGCCTCCGCGTAGCCCGGCAGGCGGCGGCCCAAGGCGTCGGTCGCCACCCACGTGTCGCTCGCGGTATCCCAGGCCGGGTAATTAGTCCCGGCTTCCCGGGCGGGAGCTTGCGGGCCGGCGGCAAAAAGAAGAGCGGCCAGCCAAAGGGTTCTGTGGAGAGTCGAACTCACTCAGGGCCTGGCGGTGAGGACGCGTTCGAGGAGTTCGTTGAGCCGTTTCAGCATGGTCCGAGGATCCTCAAGCAAGCCGGCCGCCACGAGCGCGTTGTCGAACACCTGCTCCGCTACGATGGCGGCCAGGGGGGCGTCGGCCAGGCGTTCTTTGGCCAGGCGCGTAACGATGGGATGGCGCGGGTTGATTTCGAGGTTTCGGGTGGACGTCTTGGGCTCTTCTCCCTTGCCTGCGGCCTTTAGGATGCGCCGCATGCTGGAGGTCATGAACTGGTCGGTATCGAGGACGACCGCCGGGCTATTGACCAGCCGCTGCGATACGCGCACCTCGTGAATCCGGTCGCCTAAGGTTTCCTTGAGCCACTTGGCCAGTTCCTTGGCCTCGTCGTCGGACAGGGCTGGGGCCTGCTGATCGGCAGCGGGAATACTGAGATCGGACTTCTCGGCCGCGCGCAACGGTTTTTCCTGGAAACTGTAGAGGTGGTCCATCACGAATTCGTCCCAGGGGTCGAAGAGGAACAAGACCTCGAGCTTTCGGGCGCGGAACACCTCGTAATAGGGGCTGCTCTCAGCCGCCTCGCGACTGGGGGCCAGGATATAATAAATCTCCTTCTGGTCGGCGGGCATCCGCCCCACGTAGGCGGCCAGCGAGGTGCGAGCGCCGTTCTCGACCCCGGACGACTCGTAACGCAACAGTTTGCCGAGGCTTTCCTTGTGGGTCAGATCGGTCGCCACGCCTTCCTTGAGGAAACGATTGTACTCGGCGTAAAACTTGTCGTAACCGGCGGGATCTTTCTCCGCTTGCTCATCGAGAAACTTGAGGAACCGGCCGGCGAGGATGCGGTTCAGCTTCTGCATGAGCGAGCTGTCCTGCATGGTCTCGCGGGAGATATTCAACGGCAGGTCTTCGCTATCGACCACGCCCCTGAGGAAACGCAGCCATTCGGGGAACAGCCCCTTGGCCTTGGCCTGGATGAGGATCTTCTTGCAATAAAGATGCACGTCGCTTTCCGTGCGGCCCAAGCCGAGGGCCTCGAAATTATGCTGCGGCACGAAGAGAAGGGACTGAATGGCCAGCGGGGCGTCCGACGCGAAGTGAAGCCGGTAGAGGGGATTCTCGTGGTCGTGGCCTACGTATTGGTAGAATTCGTTGTACTCCTCCTCCTTGAGGTCGGCGGGCTTCCGAGTCCAGATCGCCCCCACGGTATTGAGGTGCTTGCCGTTGAGCTGGATGGGGAACTGCACAAAGTTCGAATAGCGCTTGATAATCCCCTCGATGACATCCGTTTTGGCGAAGTCCTTCGTTTCCGGCTTCAAGTGTAAGAGCACCTGGGTGCCGCGCGGCAGATCGGCGGCCGGTTCAAGGTCGTAGCCCCCGCCGCCTTCGCTGGACCAGCGCCAGCCCGGCTCGTCCGCGGCGCTCCCCCGGCTCAACACGGTGACCTTCGTCGCCACCATAAACGCCGAGTAAAAGCCCACCCCGAATTGGCCGATGAGCTTCGCATCGGGCCGCTTGTCCTCGGCCAGTTGTTTGAGAAAGGCCTTGGTCCCCGAATGCGCGATCGTCCCCAGGTTTTCGACCAAATCTCCGTGGGTCATGCCGATGCCGGTGTCGGTGAAGGTGATCGTGTTCCCTTTGTCGTCGGTGGTGATGGCGATGGCGGGTAAGGTCTCGGGTTGGAAAACCGCCTGGCCGGAGGTTTGCGTAAACCGCAGCTTCTCGCAGGCGTCGGCCGCATTCGAGATCAGCTCGCGCACAAAGATCTCCTTATCCGTGTACAGGGAATGGATGACAATATCCAGCAATTGCTGGATTTCAGCCTGAAAATGATGTTTTTCCGTCGTGCTCATATCGAATCTTAGTCGGCCTTTCAGTTAACGAATCCCGAGGCGTTAGTCAAGGCGGAGCCACGGCCCCCGGTGAATCCCCGGGGCGCTTTCCCGGCATTGGCCCAATTGTGGCAACGCCACGGGGCGTGATAAAGTCTCTCTCATGAATAGCTACATTCGACGTTGGGAAGCCGCAGGACTGGTCACAGGCTCTGTGCCCACTTGGAAGGGCGCGCTCGATACGCTTTGCATCATTCTGGCCGCCCCCTTATTGCTCCCCGTCGGCCTGCTGATCGCCCTGGCAATCAAAATCGTCTCCCCAGGGCCGGTCCTGTTCATGCAGGACCGGGTCGGGTTCCGCGGCGAGCTGTTCCGCTGCCTGAAGTTCCGCACCATGTCGGTCAATGCCGACACAGGGGTCCACCAGGGGCATCTTCAGGACTTGATGGCGTCCGACCGTCCGATGACCAAGTTGGATGGCGCCGACAAACGCCTGATCCCCGGCGGCCGAATCCTGCGTTGTTTGGGCCTGGATGAACTTCCCCAACTCCTGAACGTGCTCCGGGGCGAGATGAGCCTCGTCGGCCCTCGGCCTTGTCTGCCTTACGAGTACGAGCAGTACCAGCCCAGGCATCGGCGCCGGCTCGGGACCTTGCCGGGCTTGACCGGGCTCTGGCAAGTCAACGGGAAGAACCGGACCACGTTCGAGAAAATGATCGAGTGGGACATCCAATACGTCCAGACCAAGTCCCCGCTGCTGGACATCGTCATCATGCTCCGGACGTTCCCCGCCATCCTGGGTCAGGCGTGGGACACCGTCATGGCGAAGCGAAAATAGACCTTCGGCGGCGTCAAGCGATCGCCGGGCCCGGGCTTCGATGGCTGATCCTCTTCAAGACATCCCCACCGGATCGATATCCACAATGAGAGAGACCTCTTCGGGCAGGACGAGAGATTGAGTCAGCAGGGCTAGGCGGCGGCTCAGGGCGGCCATGCGAGGGACGCGAAGCATGATCTGGTAGCGGTAAAACGTTTCCACGCGCAGCATGGGGGCCGGGGCGGGGCCGGCGACGACTAGGTCCGGGAGGCCGGCCAGCAGCTTGTCCAACTCGCGTTTGAGATGGTCGGCCGAGAACTTCACTTTTTCTTCGTTTCGGCCTTTGAGGGTGAGCAGAGCGATACGACCGAAAGGCGGATACTTCAACGATTCGCGCATCTCAAGTTCCTGGTCGTAGTAGCCGACGAAATCGTGACGGCGAGCGAATTGGATCGCGGGGTGAAACGGGGTGAAAGCCTGAACGAAGACTTCGCCTTCGACGTCGCCCCGGCCGGCGCGGCCGGCCACCTGCGTAAGCAATTGGAAGGTGCGCTCGCCGGCGCGGAAGTCGGGTTGGTGCAGCGCGAGATCCGCATAAATAATCCCCACCAGCGTCACATTGGGGAAATGAAGGCCCTTGGCGATCATCTGGGTTCCCAGCAAAATATCGATCTTGCCGACGCGAAAATCGCCGAGGATGCGGCGGTAATCCTCCTTGCGTTTCAAGGTGTCGGAATCCATGCGGACCACCACCGCTTTGGGGAAGAGCTTGTTGAGGGTGTCCTCGACCTTTTGAGTGCCGATGCCCGCGTAGCGAATGGCCGGGTTGCGGCACTTTTCGTTGGGACAAGCCGCCGGAGCTGGTTCCGTGTGGCCGCACACGTGACAGCAGAGTTTCTGATCGCGCCGGTGGTAGGTCAACGAGATGCTGCAATTAGGGCAGCCGGCGACAAACCCGCAGAGCGGGCATTGGAGGGAGGTGGAATAGCCCCGCCGGTTCAGGAACAAAATCACCTGCTCTTTGCGCTCCAACCGCTGCGCGATCGCCTCCTGGAGTTGGTGCGAGAAGATCGGGATGCCCTTGCCCTTGCGATTAGCCTCGCGCATATCGACAATGCGCACCACCGGCAGCTTCTTGTCATCCGCCCGCACGGGCAAGTCGAGCAAGGTGTACTTGCCTTTGGCGCAATTGTAATAGCTCTCCATCGAAGGCGTCGCCGAGCCCAGTAACACGGTCGCCCCCTCCATCCGGCCGCGCACGATCGCCACGTCCCGGGCGTGGTAGCGGGGCGTCTCCTCCTGCTTGTAGGTGTGTTCGTGCTCCTCATCCACGACGATCAAACCGAGAGGTTCGACCGGCGCGAAGATGGCGGAACGGGCGCCGATGACGATGCGGGCGCGGCCCTGGCGGATCTTGTGCCACTCATCATGGCGCTCGCCGCTGGAGAGATGGCTGTGGAGCACCGCCACCAAGGTCTGGAGGCGGCCGGAACTGAATCGCGCCTTGAAGCGCTCGACCGTTTGGGGCGTGAGCGAGATCTCCGGCACCAGGACAATGGCCCCTTTGCCTTGTTCCAGGGCGTGGGCAATGGCCTGGAGGTAAACCTCGGTCTTGCCGCTCCCCGTCACGCCATGGAGGAGAAACACCGAGGCGGGGGGCGCGGTCCCCCGCAGGGCGCCGCCGAGCGGTTCGGCGGAAGACGGCTCGGCGGAGGCTGGGATCGCTTCCGCGGGAGGGGCGATGTCAAATGGCAGGAGCAGGGTCGGGTCCGGGTCCGGCAGGCGCGGCCTTGCCCCCACGGTAGCCGCCTTCGGGGTAGCGGGGCGGGTGGAGGGACCAAGCGCGGGGGGCTGGAAGCCCGCGCCTCGTCCATCCATAGCGGCAAGGATAACGGCAAGGGCGCGGGCTTGGGGGGCATTGAGCGGTAGCGGTTGCGTCGGTACGATCTGCTCGCGAGCATAAGGATCGCGTTCGGAGATCTGGGCGGTGATGGAGAGCAGGCCTTTGTCCTCCAGGTGCCTGAGGGTGGAGGCGGTGGTTTGGGCCAGTTCGAGTAATTCCTGGAGCGGCAACTCGACCCGCTGCTGGAGAATGGCCCATACGGCCTGCTGGCGTTTCGAAAGCTTGGGCATCTCGCCGGCCGGCGGGAGGGCGCGCGCAAAGAGCCGTTGACGCCAGCCGGCCTGCTCATGGCGTACGGCCTCCGGCAGCACGCTCTTGAGCGCCATTTCGGGCGCGCAGCAATAATACTCGCCGATCCATCGGGCCAGTTGGAGCACCTTCGGAGTGACCAGCGTTTGAGCGCCAATCACTTTGAGGATGGGCTTGAGCCGCGCGAAGCCCGACTCCTCCGCCAGGGCAGTGACGCAGCCCAGCACCTTGCGCGCGCCAAAAGGGACCTGCACCCGGCTGCCCACGTCCACCTGGTCCGCCCATTCGGGCGGGATCAGGTAATCGAACTCCTTCCGAAGGGCCAGTTCCAAAGTCACTCGAGCAATCATGGTTTGCGCCCCTCGAAATGTCCGCGCTCCACTCCACGATGTCGAGCCTGAAACAAAGTCGACCTCCACCCCCTTAGTCCTCCCAACCACTCCGCCCCAGGAGGTCCGTTGCCTCTCGCCCGCCGTACGGCGGGTTTTAGTCTGGATCAGCTCCCCTCAGTGGATCTCGAGGCAAGGGGCGACGACGTTCCAAATACGCGCGCCAATGTCATCGACTTCGCCGATGGACTCGATGGCTTTGACGCGGCCGGGTTCGGCGGCCAGGATGGCCTGGTAACCTTCCACCACGCGCGCGAAGAAATCGGTGTCCGCTTCCTCGATGCGGTCGCGCAGGAAGGGCAGCGTGGCCTGCCGGGCGAGCAAACGTCGCGCGCTAACCTCCGGCGGCACGACCAGGAGCAAAGTCAGATCAGGCCGGGTGGGGCCCACGGCGAAGTCGATCACGGCCCGGACGAACGACAAGTCCAAACCGCGTCCGTAGCCCTGGTAGGCGATGGTCGAATCGTAGAACCGGTCGCAGAGCACGATCTTTCCGGCGGCGAGGGCCGGACGAATGATCTCGCGGGCGAGTTGCGCGCGGCTGGCGTTCATTAACAACAACTCGGCCTCCGCCGTCATGGCATGGTTGGCCGCGCTGTGTTTGAGCGTATGACGGATCTCCTCGCCGATGGGCGTGCCGCCGGGCTCGCGCAGGGTCAAGACCTCGCGACCCATCGCGTCGAGCCGCTTTGCCAGCCGCGCCACCTGGGTCGATTTTCCGCTGCCTTCGTTGCCCTCGAAGCTGAGGAACAGGCCCCTCATGCCGGGGTTTTCTTCACCCGGGCGCCTTTGGGCGTGTCTTCGATGACCCAACCCTTGGATTTGAGTTCGTCGCGCACGGCGTCGGCCCGCTTGAAATCCTTGGCCTGGCGCGCGGCCTGGCGCGCCTCAAGGAGCGCGAGGATCTCCGCAGGCGCTTCCGCTCCCGCCGGTTTGGCGCCCACGCCCAGGACTGTATCCACCTTCTCCCAGGCCGCCAGCGTGGCCGCCGCCGCCGCGGCGTTCAGCGCGCCCTTGTCGAGAGCCCGGTTGGTCTCGCTCACCCACTCAAAGACCGCTCCCCACGCGCCGGAGATGTTCAGGTCCTCGTCCAAGGCGCGAGTGAACTGGTCGACCAGCGCCGGGTTCGCCGGGGCGGTCGCGCCCGCGGCCAATTCGCGCAACTTGGCCAGGCACTCATCGAGGCGTTGCAGCGACGCCCGCTTGGCCGCCAGGCCTTCCAGCGTGAAGTTGAAGGTCTCGCGGTAATGGGCGGTCAACAGGAGATAGCGGATCTCCCGACCGGTAAAGCCTTTGTCGAGCAGGTCGCGCAGCGCGAAGAAGTTCCCGAGCGATTTGCTCATCTTCCGCCCCTCGACCAACAAATGGGCGCCGTGAAGCCAGTACTGAACAAACCGCTGCCCGGGCGCCTGCGCCCGGGCGCCTTCGCTCTGGGCAATCTCGTCCTCATGATGCGGGAACATCAGGTCTTCGCCCCCGAGGTGCAAATCGAAGCTGGGTCCCAGCAACTCCGTGCTCATGGCGCTGCACTCGATGTGCCAACCGGGGCGCCCCTCGCCCCAGGGGCTGGGCCAATACACCTGGCCGTCCTCAGGCATACGGGCCTTCCAAAGCGCAAAATCCGCCACGGATTCCTTGGCGTACTCGTCATTCCGCACCCGCTCCCCGATTCGCATCTCCTCGAAGTTGAGTTTCACCAACTGGCCGTATTGGCAGCCACACCCACGGTATTTCTCGATGCTGAACCAGACAGAACCGTCGGGGGTCTGATAGGCCAATCCTCGGGACACCAACCGCTGGATGAGTTCGATGATGGGGCCGATGTGCTCGGTCGCTCGCGGCGCTTCATGGGGCGGACGGCAATTCAGGGTCTTGAGATCCTCGAAGAACGCGGCCTCGAACCGGGCGGTGAACGCGCGCAGGCTCGTGTTGGCCTCGCGCACCCGCTTGATAATCTTGTCGTCGACATCCGTGATGTTCATCACGTGGCGCACGTCGTAGCCCTTGAATTCGAGGTAGCGCCGGACGAGATCGCCGAACACAAAGGTGCGCCAATTGCCGATATGGGCAAAATCATAAACCGTCGGCCCGCAACAGTACATCCCCACTTTCCTCGCAGCGGGGTCGAGCGGCACGAACTCCTGCACCGAGCGCGACAGCGTATTGAAGAATTTCAGTGCCATAGAAAGAGGAAACCGGGAGGCAGGGCCTCCGCCCGCGGTTCAGGCGGGAGGCCCGGGCGACTCTAGAGCCGCTTGATGCGGATGTTGCGGAAGGCGACGGGGTCGTTGTGGCCGGCGAACCCGAAGGAGCCCGAGGTGCGATCTTTGCCCGGATGGGCATGGCCGCCCATGAACTCGGTCACGGTCGAGAGATCGCAGTCCAGAATTACGGTGCCGTTGAGTTCGACCTTGATCTTGGAACCGCGCACGGTCACTTCCTCGAAGTTCCACTCGCCGATCGGATGCTGGTAACCGCGGGCGGCGGCGACCATGCCGTAGGCGGAGGCGTGGGCTTGACGCGGATCGATCTTATCGCCGGTGGCCTTTTCATAATTGTCGTCCAACACCTGGCATTCGCACATCCCCACGTAGGCCGTGTCGCCGCTGCCGGGATACCGAATCGCCAGCCCGTTGTTGCCGCCGGGCGGGAGCTTGATCTCGAGCCGGGCCACGAAATCGGCATAATCGTCCGTCGTAAAGATCGTGCCGCCTTTGTGGGGACGGCATTGAATGGCGCCGCCGACCACCTCGTATTCATCAATCGGCCCGGCCCACCCCTTGAAATCGCGCCCGTTGAAGACGGACTTGAACCCGCTCTCGCCGCGGGCGGCCAGAATCCGGTTGGCCTCTTCGGAGCCGATCTCGCGGATGAACAGCTTGCGCCAGCGAATCTCGCCGCCGTGAGTCTGGAGCTCGATTGGGCCCTTGGCGGGCACCGGGGTCTTGCGGTCGTAGTAATTCTCCAGCAACGCGTGGTCGACCACCAGTTTCTTGTTGAGCCAAACGCTCACGCGGGCGCCCACCATGAGCATGCGGACGGAATTCCATTGGCCAAACGGTTTGTCGGCCAGCACCAGGGGATCTTTTCCGGGCGCGCCGGGGCTATTGTTCCACAACCCTCCGGAACCCTTGTCGGAGCCGATCGAGAATTTGGCCGGATCGGTGTAGTCCCAGATTTGCACCTGCGGACAGCCGCGCAGGTAGATGCCCGAATCAGCCTTGGGCACGGTCTTGTAATCCACCAGCAATTCGAAATCGCCATAGTCCTTCTCGGTAGTGGCGTACGCGCCTTCGCCATCATTGACCAGTTCACCCTTTTGCACGGTCCAGTGGGCCTTCATGGTCTCGTTCCACTTGGCGATCTGGGCATCCCGCTCCGCCGGAGGCATCGCCTGGAGCTTGCGCGGATCAAACGTCTCCCCGCCGCGCCAACCGCTCAGATCGACGCCATTGAACAACGCGGTGAAACCACGCGGCGGCGAGACGGACTCCGCGTCGGCTGGCTGCAAACTCGAATACCCCGCCAGCGCCGCCAGCAGGCAGAGATTCAATCCAAGGGCTTGTTTAATTTTCATAGCGATAGACTTTCGTAATCGGGCGAGCGTGGAAAGGACAAAATCATTTTCCGGCCGGCGTCAAGGCCTCCCGTTTTTTCAGCGGGATATAAAACAGCTTTGCCTGCCGGCCTTCCGGGCTGGATTGGGCTTGCCAGAGGCCGAAAAAGAACGAGCATTTTCTCGCGTTGGCCGTGGTCTCGCGGCGATAGAGATTCCAAAGCAGCGAGCGGCTGGAGGCGCCCGTCTGGGCGTTGGTCTCGGACCGCCAGAAGGAATAGACCGGGGCGTATTCGCGCTCGATGTTCGGATTCTCCGCGACAAAGGGCTCGATGATGGACAGAACCTGCAAACGGCGGCTGCCGTTGAGGTCGCGGTGGTAGGAGTAGAACGGCCACAAGGCGACACGTCGGCGAAAGGTACCGTTTCCGGTGTCCCGGTCCGTCACATCTGAGTAGAGGAAATAGAGAATGCGCGCGCGCCGGCGGTCGAGGGGATCCGATTGAATGCGGTTGGCTTTGTAGAGCGGCCAAAGGTAGGTCTCACTGACCAGGTTGGAATCATAGGCACGACTGTACACCGGCCAAAAACGCGTGGTGTGCTTGCCTGAACCTCGGGCAAACTCGACGAACGGCCAGGGTCCGTCCCACTCCGTATAATGTTTTTCACGATCGTTGATCCGGGAGAAGAAAGGCCAAACCACCGAGGTCGAGTCGCGCAGCGGGGAGCGCTCGAGGCTGAAGAGGGGGATCACTCCGTACTGATGGTCCACGTTGGTGGTCCCAAGGCCGGACAACTGGTTGAAATAAAGCGGCCAGACCGCAAAGAACTTGTCATGCCCTGGAATCGTCTCCACCTCTTGGAAGTGGTTGGTTCGCGTAGTAATCTCTTTGTGCTCATGGCCGACCAAGGGCCATACCTGCCAGCCTTCCAGGCCGCGGCCGTGGCGGAGATGGAAAAACGGAAAGAGATAATTGTCGGTTACCACTTCGCCCTTCCGGGTTTCGCTGTAGGCGGGGAACATCACATAGGTGATTTCGTCCCGGAAAAGCCGGTTTTGAAGATGGCCGTAAAAGGGGCCATAGGCCGTATAGTTCTGGCTGGGATCCGTCGAACGTTGCTGGAAAAAGAGCGGAAAGAGCGTGATCCGGTCCCGGTGGGTCTCGGTCTGGCTGGGACCGCCCGAAAAACTGAGGAGCTGCCCAAGCTGCCACCGATATTGTTGTCCGTACCGCACGTAAGACATCACCGGATAGAGGAACGTAAACTCCGAAGATTGGATATTGGTAAAGCGCGTGCTGGCAAGCAGGGGAGGAAGCGCCCAGATTTCATGAGACTCGGCCTGTTCACTGAAGTAGAACGGTCCGGCGGCCTCGGTGCGATGGCCGGGCTCAAGGGTCAAGTCGAAGTCATCCATCAGCGGGCCGGCATGAAGGGACTCGGCGGCGTGGGCGACGCCAAGCGGGAAAAGACTGACTGACAGAATCGTCAGAGTTAACGTTATCGAGACGCCAACGACCTTTCTCCTGAGCCGTTTCAGATAGATATTGACAGTAAAGCCCATGGGTTTATACTTGAGTCGTACATGAGGTTTTCACCTCGGTTCCTCCTGACCCAGCGTCGTTGAATCCTTCTCGGCGCTGGGTTTTCTGCTTCCCGGGATCCTGGGGAGACCCCGATTTGGGGCGCATCAGATTCAGGAGGGCCGGCACCAAAGTCAATGCCGCAATCATACACGTCGCCAGCCCTGTGGCCATAACATAGCCGAGACTTTGAAGTCCTTGGTGTTTGCCCAGCGCCAGGCTGCCAAAGCCCGCTATCGTGGTCAGGCCTGAGACCAATACCGCTTTCCCGGTGCTGCGGGCTAGGATGTTCGGGCTCTGCTCCTCGGCGAATCGATTCAGAATATGGATGCCGTTGGTGACCCCAATGCCGATGACGAGCGGAAGCGTCATGATATTGGCGGGGTTAACCGGGATATTAAGCCACCCCATCAGCCCGCCCAGCCACAGCGACCCGACCGCTACCGGCAACAGGGCGAGAAGGACCGACCACAGACTGCGAAAGTGGAACAGGATGAGCGCCACGATCGCCATCAATGAATACTTGGCCGCCTCGATATAGCTGTCTTTGAGCAGGTTCGTGTACTCGAAGAGTTGAACGGGCGTACCGGTGACGTTCGGGTCCACCTTGCGCAAGTCGTCGATGAACGCCTTCTGATGCTCGCGCTTCCAAAGATCCTGCCTGGGGTTAACCATCAGCAGGTATTTCCCGGTGACCCCCACAAACCGATCCCGCAGCACCTGGGGCAGGTCCTGAGGCCGCAAAACAGTCCGTGTGTCCTGGTTTTGGAGGCCTTGGAAGGTGTTACGAACGTCATCGAAGAACGCTTGTTGAAAAGCGGCCAGCTTGGCGGCGTGGTGTTGGAGGTCGGCGACGCCGCCGCGAAGCATGTCCTTGCGCAGATCCTCCACGGCCTGGCGCAGAGAGGCTAACTGCCCCGCGAGGTCGGGATCGTCCTTGCGAACCTCGTCGTAAGCGGCGCCGAGAAAGCCGTACAGGGAGTAAAGGGTCAGACTCAAATCGGAGAGAGCTACGGGGGCTCGATCAGGCTCCGGGAAGGAGATGGAGGAAAGGTCTCTCTTAATACCGTTGACCAATTCCAACTTCGCGGATTGGTCCTCGGTCAGAAACTGGGTCATCGAATCGACGCTTTCGACCGAGGGGAGATTGGTGATCTGCTGTTCCAGAACGATCGCATGTTCCAGGTTGGTGGCCACGATCGCCCCATAAAGGACGGATTTCGGCGTGGAATCGATGAGCTTCTGCTCGTACTCGACCGCGGGCAGCCCCGCGCTCTGCATGTGGAGGAGGTTGTAGTCGAAATGGACCTTGTGGAGTTGGGTCGCCGCCAAGGCGCAGAGCACCAGGATCACACCGGCGGTCGTGCCGGGGCGGCCCAGCCAGAGGCTTTCGATGCGCGCGCGGCGCTCGTCGAGGCTGCCCTGGACATGATCGATCGCATTCTGGTGGCCCCGCAGCAGAAGCACCGGAAGCATCGTCATCATGGGCACGAAGCAGATGAGCAGGCCGCCACCGCAGATGATCCCCATCTCCTGAATCCCTTTGAAGTCGGTGAAATACATGGCCAGGAACGCTCCGGCGGTGGTGAACGCGCCGCTGAAAATGCCCTGACCGGTGAAGACCATGGCCTTGACCATCGCCTCCTCCTCGCCGCGCCCGTGCCGGAGCTCCTCTTCGTAGCGGGAAATGAGATGGACGCCATAATCAATCGCCAGCCCAATGAGAATGGGCACGAACGTGATGGTCAGGATGTTCAAATGCCCCACCGGCCAGGGCAGGAAGGCAAAAGCCAGAGTGTAGGCCAATCCGACGAGCAGGCAAAAGGTGGCTTTAACCGGACGGCCGGTTTCCTGGTAGCCATAAACAAAGATCAACGCGCAGAGGAACAGGGAGGCGATGCTCGCCAGGGCGGCATCCTTTTGCGACTGGCCCATTTGATCGTGATCGAGGACCGGCTCGCCGGTGAGACCCACATTAACGCCCGGCACCTCCATCTTGGTCTTATCAACCAGGACGCGCAGGCGCTCCACCGCGTCGTCGTTGAGATCCTCCGTGGCGGCCTGGGAGATGAGCAGGAAAATCCGCCCCTTGGCGTAGTTGATATAGACCTTCTCACCGGCGTCGAAAAAGGCGGCGACTCCCGGGGAGGGCGGAGAACCCGGCCGATGGAGCGAGTCGCGCGCCTGAGTGATGATCCGCTGCAGCGTCGGCAACGCTTTCATCATCGACCGATTTTCCGCATTCTCCTCGCGCTTGGCCGTGCGGAACTGCGTGTTGATCATCCCAAAAAGGGACGCCAGGTTCGTCGTGTGGGAAAACTGCTGGATGAAGGGGCGGTAATCGACCAGCGTATGCTTGAGTTCCTCCAGGTCTTTGTCCGGGACAAACAGCAGGGCCTTCGAGCCGAGCATGTTAAAGTCATTCTTGTACATGACGTCCCGGAAGAGATTGGTCTCGAGGTCCAGTCTCGCCCCAAGGCGCTCAACAAATTGGCGGTTCTTCTCCGGGTTCTCGCTCTCGACCACCACGACGAGGTCGTCCTGGGTGGGGAACTCTTTTTTAAAGCGGAGGAAATTCCGATGGTACTTTTTGTCCGACCCGACCAAATCGTCTTGCCGCAGGTCGAAGTTCAGGTGCGTGACAGTGTAGAAAATGCACAGCGCGGCGAGCGCCAATTGCGGGTAGAGAAAGAGCCCGCGATGGTGAAAAATCGCGCGCGCCAACCAAGCCAGGCCCCGGGCCACCGGGTTAGTATCGGTCAGTTGCTTCATGCCTCCCCAACCAGCGCCAAGGCCTTTCGGAAACTCTGCCGCGCCGCCAATAATCTATCCCCATGTAACCGTGGATGCTTACGAACTGGTTTAGCCGTCATAGCCATGAACTCCCGAAAGGGATCGGGCTAAACCTTGGTCGTCTCCTCTGGAAACTCCGCATTCGTATAAACGTCTTTTACATCGTCGTGGTCTTCCAAGGCGTCGACCAACCGATTGATGCCTACCGCCTGGTGGTCGTCTAGCGGGACGGTTACCGTCGCCAATTCGGTCACCCCGGCCGCTTCCGGCTTGATGCCTTTGGCCTCGATTTGCTTGTGGACCGCTTCAAAATGGGCGGGGTCGGTAATGATCTCGAAGCCTTGCTCCTCCGCCTTGAAATCCTCCGCCCCGGCTTCCAACGCCAACTCCATCAACTGGTCCTCGTTCGCCGCCTCGCGGGAAACAATGATCTGGCCCTTGCGATGAAAGAGGCGCGTCACCGACCCTTGGGTGGCGATCGTGCCCCCATTCTTGGTCGCGATGCTGCGGATCTCGGAGGCCGTGCGGTTGCGATTATCGGTGCTGATTTCGACCAGCACGGCGACCCCGTTGGGACCGAAGATCTCATAGGTCAGATCCTCGAAATTAGCGGTCTCGCCCGCCCCAAGCCCCTTCTTGATGGCCCGCTCGATATTGTCGTTGGGCATGTTGGAGCCACGGCACTTGAGCAGCACCATCCGCAGTCGCGGGTTCATGGCCGCGTCCCCGCCGCCGATCTTCGTCGCAATGGCGATTTCCTTGCTCAACTTGGAAAAGATCTTCCCACGTTTGGCGTCAATCGCTCCCTTAAAGTGTTTTACTTTGGCCCATTTGCTATGTCCAGACATACGAGTGCTCGGTGGTTGGGATTAAACAGGGTTTGGGGGTGGAAATCAACTCGGCGTTAACGGGACCGCAATCGGCAGCGTGGTCGGGAGCTGGACGGGCGGAGCCGGGCTTTGGGCGGCAAGCTGCCGCTCCAACTCCGCCACGCGCCGAATCAGGTCGGGCAGTTGGTGCAGCGCAATCATCTGGCGTTTAGCCTGGCGGTCGGGCTGGGCGGGAGTCCACAGCCATTTTTCACCGTCGGGAATATTGTGCATCACCCCGGACTGGGCGGCCACGGAGACCCGGTTGCCAATCTTGAGATGGCCGGCGATGCCGGCCTGGCCGGCCAGGATCACATAATTGCCCAGCTTCGTGCTGCCGGCGATGCCCACTTGCGAGACCACCAGGCAATGGTCGCCCAGCGTTACGTTGTGCCCGATCTGCACCAGGTTATCGATCTTCGACCCCTTCCCGATGATGGTCGGCCCCAGGGCGCCGCGGTCGATCGTGACATTGGCCCCGATCTCGACGTCGTCGCGGATGATGACGCTCCCGATCTGGGGCACCTTGCGGTGGACACCGCCGTCCTGGACGTAGCCGAAGCCATCCGAGCCCACGACGGTCCCGCTGTGGATGCGAACGCGGTTGCCAATTTCCGTGTTGGGATAAAGCGTGACGTTCGGAAACAGGTTCACTTCCTCGCCCAGGCGGCACTGAGGGCCGATATGATTGGCCGCTTGCAGGACCGAGCGCGGTCCAATCCGCGTCTTGGGCCCCACCACGCAATAAGGCCCGATGTGGGCGGTCGGATCCACCTGCGCATCGGGAGCCACCACCGCGGTCGGGTGGATCCCGGGTTCAAAGACCGGGTCGGGGAAAAACAGGGGCATCACCTTGGCGAAGGCGATGCGCGCGTTCGCCACCCGAATGAGGACCTTGCGCGCCGAGGAATACGCTCCATCCACGATGATCGCCGACGCAGAGCTTTGCTCCGCGCGCGCGAAATAATTCTCGTTCTCCGCGAAGGTCAGATCGCCCGGTTGCGCGCGATCCGCGGGCGCGAACCCCTTGATCGCGAGGCTCGCATCTCCGATCACCTCGGCGCCCAGGAGTTTGGCAATTTCGGCAGCGGTAAAAGGCATATTTATCTGGCTAGGCCAACGGTGCTCACTATAGAGCACGCCACGCCTAGTTCAATCCCAAGTTTCGGATTGACCGGACTTTCCCGATCGCCAAGCATTATGTATTGATATTGATACTCTTGAGAATGTGAATCGCATGAAATGCTCGAAAATGACCGGTGGGATGTCTGTTTTCCTGGCCCTGACCCTCTGGCAAGGCGCCCGCGCGGGCGACTGGCCGCAATGGCGCGGACCCCACCGCGACGGGCGCTCATCGGATAGCGGCTTGCTCCAGGAATGGCCTGAGGGCGGGCCGAAGCTGGCCTGGAAGGCCACCGGCCTCGGCAAAGGCTATGCCGGCGTCGCGGTCGTCGGGGATCGGCTTTATACCATGGGCGATAAGGACGGCTCGAGCTCCCTAATAGCGCTCAGCGCTGACGGCGGCAAGGTGGTGTGGGCCACGAAGGTGGGGACCGCCGGCGCGCCCGGTTGGGGTGGATTTGCCGGCCCGCGCGGCACTCCAACGGTGGACGGCGACCTGATCCTCACGGTAGATCAATGGGGCCAATTGGCGTGCGTCAAAGCCGCCGACGGCAAAGAGGCCTGGCGGAAGAGCTACACCAATGATTTCGGCGGCGCCCGGCCTGAGTGGGGCTTCTCCGAATCGCCCCTGGTGGACGGCGACCAGGTGGTCTGCACCCCCGGCGGAGAAAAAGGCGCCCTCGTGGCCCTAAACAAACTGACCGGCGAACTCATCTGGCAATCGAAAGACTTCACCGACCCCGCCCAGTATTCGTCCATCATCGCGGTG
>Ga0316217_10000477_pt1 | contig 57363 bp, 50 predicted proteins | sample 1anoAmetaG_FD_203633 | JGI IMG/M metagenome (GOLD analysis project Ga0316217, IMG submission 203633) | Freshwater microbial communities from Trout Bog Lake, Wisconsin, USA - 1anoA | ecosystem: Environmental > Aquatic > Freshwater > Lake > Hypolimnion/Profundal zone | place: USA: Wisconsin...
AAGAACTCAACCTGGCCGCCAAAGCCGACCGCGCCAACCGCACGCCGGCCGACGAGATTCGCGAGAAGCGGTTGAAGTACCTGACCGACGAGAAGCGGATCAAGGCCGTCACGGTTCTGTTCTCCGACCTCGAAGGCCGCCTGCACCTGCTGGACTACGACAAGAAATTTCTGCTCGGATCGTATGAAAACCTCACCTTCGACGGCTCCTCCATCCGCGGCTTCACCGCGCAGAAGGAGAGCGACCTGCGCCTGGGCATTGACTGGAGTGCCTTCTACTGGGTGCCCGCCGACGTCTTCGGCACCGGCAAAGTGGTCGTCTTCGGCAACGTCATTGACAAGGACGGCACCGCCTACTCGGGCGACCTGCGCGGCGTGCTCAAGGGCTATGCCGACAAGCTCTACGCCGAAAAGGGCTACACGCTGAACGCCGCCACTGAGATTGAGGGCTTCCTGTTCGCGGGCAAGGATGCCGAGCAGGTCTATCACCAGACCGGCAAGTTCGAGTTCATCTCCGCCGGCGGCTACTATCACTCGCTGCCGCTCGATCCGCTGCGCCAGTTCATTGACGTATCGGCCGAGGTGCAGCGCGCCATGGGCTTCCAGAACGAAAAGGACCACCCGGAAGTGGCGCCCAGCCAGTTTGAAATCAACTACAGCTACGCTGAGGTGGTGGGCGCCGCGGACCAGATTCAGCTCTACAAGCTGCTCACCCGGCAAATCGCCAACAACATGGGCTACACGGCCTGCTATCTGCCCAAGCCGGTGGTCGGCGTCAACGGCAGCGGCATGCACACCAATGTCTCGGTCTCCAAGGGCAAGACCAACCTGTTCTGGGACGAAAAGGGGCTGGAGCAGTTGTCCACCTTTGGCTGGAGCTTCCTTGACCGCATCCTGACCCGCGCGCTGGATCTTTGCCTGGTGTTCAACTCCAGCGTGAACGCCTACCGCCGCCTTGACCCGCACTTTGAGGCGCCCAACCAGATTCGCGCCTCGGCCACGGACCGCGGCGCCATGGTCCGTGTGCCCATCGGCAATCACCGCTCCATGCGGACTGAGGTGCGCGCGGTCGCTCCGGACGCCAACCCGTACCTGGCTCTCTACGGCATCTTCAAGACCGGCATCGATGGGGAAATCTCCACGGTCGACAACCTGCGCGCCGGCGGCCGCTTCCTGCCCGACAACATCCAGCAGGCGATTGAAGACTTTCAGGATTCGGAGTGGATTGCGCAGATTCTCGGCGCAGACGTCCAGGGCCGTTACGCGGACCTGAAGCAGGCGGCGGCCAACCGCAGCCCGCGCGAACTGGGCAGCATCGTCAAAGGCTCCGAGGTCCAGTTCCACCACGCCGTCTACAACCAGTCCCTCTGGAACTTGTTTTAAACCGAAGCGTAACTCCCAACACCTAAAGCGGTGCGGCCTCCCATGGCCGCGCCGCTTTTCTGTTGTATGCCGGCGTCGGCAGGACTTATAAACCGTCCTTTGCCCTTTCCTCACGGCTCCCTTATATCCTGCGTGATAAAACGAATGAACAGGGTCTAGCCGGCGCAGATTTTCAGGCCGGAACGGGGCGGATGCGGTGCATCTGCCGGGAGGGTTTCCGTTCCTTCGCCGCCGTCGCCAACTCCCTGAATCTGCGGTAAGGAAAGCCCTCTTAAGACCTATGAGCGCCGGCCATCCAGCTGAATTGGAGATGCTCTTCGGAGACTATCCACTCGACCAGGCCTTCGACGAGATGCGTCAGGCCAACGGCGACCTGCGCCCGCAGTACCGTGCTCTGGCCGATACCTTGGCGCGCCTGCCCCATGATGAACTCCAGCGACGCAAGCAGTCCGCAGATCTCTCTTTCCTCACCCAGGGCATCACCTTCACCGTCTACGGCCGCGATGAGGGCACCGAGCGCATCTTTCCCTACGACCTGCTGCCACGGCTGATCACCGCCGCCGAGTGGGACCGCATCGAGCGCGGCCTCACCCAGCGCATCACCGCGCTCAACCTCTTCCTCCGCGACGTTTACTCCGACGCCAAAATCCTGAACGACCGCATCGTTCCCCGCGAGCTGGTCTACAGTTGCAAGCACTACCGCCGCCAGATGCGTGGCCTCCAGGTCCCCCGCAACGTCTACATCGCCGTCGTCGGCTCCGATCTGCTCCGCCTCAATACCGGCGAATTCGTCGTCCTTGAAGACAACCTGCGCGTCCCTTCCGGCGTCAGTTACATGCTCACCAACCGCCGGGTCATGAAGCGCACCTTCCCTGAACTCTTCCACAGCTACGGCGTCCGCCCCATCGAGCATTACCCGCAGCTTCTTCTGGCCACGCTGCGTTCGCTGGCTCCTGAAGGCCGCCCCGAGCCCAACATCGTGTTGCTCACGCCCGGCGTCTTCAACTCCGCCTACTTCGAGCACACCTATCTGGCCCGCCAGATGGGCATCGATCTGGTCGAGGGCCGCGACCTCGTCACCCACGACAACATCGTCTACATGCGAACCACCGACGGCCTCAAGCGCGTCGATGTCATCTACCGCCGCGTCGATGACGATTTCAGTGATCCGCTGGTCTTTCGCAGCGACTCGTCCCTGGGTTGCGCCGGGCTGTTCAACGCCTACCGCGCCGGCAACGTCACCGTGACCAACGCCTTCGGCACCGGACTGGCCGACGACAAGGCGGTCTACGCCTATGTACCGCGCATGATCCGCTACTACCTCAACGAAGATCCGATTCTGCCCAACGTCGAGACCTACCTGCTCAGCGAGGACAAGGAGCGTCAGCACGTCCTCGCCAACCTCGACAAGCTCGTGGTCAAGGCCGTGGGAGAAAGCGGCGGCTACGGCATGTTGATCGGCCCTCATTCCACGGCCAGCCAGCGCGAGGAGTTCGCCCGCCAGATTCAGGCCAACCCGCGCAATTACATTGCCCAGCCCACGCTCGATTTTTCCCGCGCTCCCTGCCTCATCGGAGATCGCCTGGAGCCGCGTCACGTGGACCTGCGGCCCTACGTTCTGTTCGGCGACAAGGTAAACATCGTCCCCGGAGGCCTCACCCGCGTAGCCCTCGAAAAAGGCTCCCTGGTGGTCAACTCCTCCCAGGGCGGCGGCAGCAAAGACACTTGGATTCTTGAGCAGTAGTCGAAATCGGATTGAGGCTCAATCGTTGTTTTGAAAGGGCAAGGCTTTAGACGAATCGCCCATGTTGAGGAACCGGCAGTTTTGAAAGGGCAAGGCTTTAGACGTGTCACAGCTGCCTCAATATCAATGAGGGGCTTTATTGAGGACTGTATATGGCTGTTCGGACAAACGCGCCGGAGGCGCAGAGTTGATTAGCCCCGCGCTTCAGCGTGGGGAAATGGGATTCCACAAGTTCGTTACGGAGTCCCGTAGGGACGGCGCAAGGACATTATTTACGCAGGAACCAGTAGCCTCTGAGGAATGTTGTTCGGGCTTTTGATATGGAATCCGGCCTTTTTCCTTAGCCTGTTTGGGCCTTAAGACACGGAGTTCAGGAGAAACGATGCTATCGCGCGTTGCCGACAGTCTCTACTGGATGAGCCGCTACCTCGAGCGGGCGGAGAATACTGTCCGCCAGCTCGACGTGACGATGAGCCTCATGCTCGACACCGGCGGCTCCACCGATGAAGACCGCTGGAAGCGCCTGATGGCCGCCCTGGGCAAGAAATCCGGCATGGAGTGGAGCGGCGATCTGGAGTCCATGGCCCACTCCCTGGTCTTCGACAACATCAATCCCGCTTCAGTCACCTTCTGCGTCAACGGAGCCCGTGAAAACGCCCGCCAGGTCCGCGAGGAAATCTCCACTGAGCAGTGGCAGCGGCTCAACCGCCTCTTCCACCAGATGCATTCTCCTCACGCGCAGACTCAGTTCACATCCAACATCAACGATGCGCTGGTCTCCATTATCGATGGCATTCACCTGTTCAAGGGCGTGAGCGATACCACCATGATTCATGGTCAGGGCTGGCAATTCATCCGCCTCGGCCGCTATCTCGAGCGCGCGTACGCCACGGCCACGCTGCTTGAGGTCTACCAGCCCAACCTCTCCAGCCCGCTTGATAGCGACCGCTCCGGCTACCAGTACCTTGAACTGGTAGGCCTGCTGCGTTGCTGCACGTCCTTCGAGGCTTATTGCCAGGTCTATACAGCCGACCTCGCTCCCGACCGCATCCTGGAATTTCTCCTGCTCAACCGCGACTTTCCGCATGCCATCCGCTATTGCGCCGACTGCGTGCGCCAGGCTATCGAATCCATCCAGCGCACCGGCGGCCGCCGTCCTCCGGAAGAGTTGACCGCGGCCATCGGCCGCCTGCACGCCATGCTCGGCTACTCCACCATCGGCGAAATCGTGGCCGGCGACACCGCCCTCTTCCTGCACACCGTCCGCGAGCAGTGCATGCGCATCCACGAGCTCATCTACCGCTACTACGTGCATTACTCCATTCAGTCCGCATTGGCTGTTTAACTCGGGAGCGACCATGAATTTCTATTCCATCCGGCACCTGACCCGCTTCCGCTACTCGCATCCCATCAGCGAGAGCATCATGGAGACGCGCATGCACCCGCGCTCTGACTCCAGCCAGCACTGCCTCACCTTCTCGCTTTCCGTCAGTCCGCGTTGCCGCGTCTTCAGCTATCGCGATCACCTGGGCAACACCGTCCAGCACTTCAACATCCCCGGCGAGCACAATCAGCTCGTCATCGTTGCCGAGTCGGTCGTCGAGCAGCAGGCGCTGCCCGATGTGCCGGCCTTTCTTTCCCCCGATGCCTGGAGCGCGCTCGACGACCTCATCGAGGCCGGCGACTACTGGGAAATGCTGCTCCCCTCCACCTTTGCCGTCGAGACCCCCGCCCTCACCCTGCTCGCCAAACAGATGGGCGTCACCCGCCGCGACGATCCGCTGCAGTTGGTGCAGGAGCTGAACCAGCGCCTCTTCGACTACTTCGAATACGAGCCGCGCTCCACGCGTGTCGACTCGCCCATCGATGAAGCCATCGTTAGCGGCAAAGGCGTCTGCCAGGACTTTGCCCACACCATGATCGCCCTGCTCCGCCACGTCCGCATTCCCGCCCGCTACGTCTCCGGCTACCTCTATCGCAGCCGTGAAGATCACGACCGCTCCACCCCCGACGCAACCCACGCCTGGGTCGAGGCGCTCATGCCCTATCTCGGATGGGTTGGGTTCGACCCCACCAACAACCTGGTCGCGCACCATCGCCACATCCGCACCGCCGTGGGCCGGGACTACGCCGATGTACCTCCCACCCACGGAGTCTTCCGCGGCAGCACTGACAGTGAACTTTATGTTGCCGTGCAGGTCGAGGCCAGCGAGCAGCCGCCCGCCCTGGATCGCAAAATGCCCATTCCCGACGATTGGAGTGTCCTCGTCGAGCGCGCTCAGCAGCCCCCTGAACCTCGCGTCCCATTTATTGATTTGCAGCAAATGCAGCAACAGCAATAACCTGACATACTTTTTACTGAGTCTCCTGGACTGTTTTTTCTGTTGAGCGTCTGATTTTTGTTGAATTTCTAGTCAATATCCAGGAAAATGGATTCATTCTTCTTTCAACTTGGGCGCTTCTCCCCGATGACGCCTGTTTTCTCATGAAACGCTGCGGAATGTTTTCAGAATTCCATTGCTGGCGGCTCTTTCAGCGGAGTCGATTCTTTCACAGAAAGCATTGTCCACTGTGGGCCTCCACGAGGTCTGCACATCGTTAATAAGATCAAAAGCCACACCCGTATCACAGGATGAAACGCAATTCTTTTGGAGGAACTGCCGTGAAACGATCCGTTTGGGGATGGATGCTATGTTGTACGCTTTTGTCCGCTACCCTCGCATTTGGCCAGAGCGCAACCACGTCCCTTCGCGGCACCGTGAAGGACCCGAGCGGTGCGCTCGTTCCGGGAGCGAAAATCACGCTCGCTGACAAGGCGAAAGGCAAGACGGTGAACGCCACCGCCGACAACGCCGGAAATTACATCTTCTCGCAGATCCCGCCTGCCAAATACACGATTACGGTTTCGGCAGCCGGCTTCGCCAACCAGACTGAGACCGCCGAATTGCTGGTCAACCAGCCCGCCACCATCAATTTTGCTCTCACGGTTGAAGCCAGCACCATCACCGTTGACGTCAGCGCCACGGCCCAAACCCTCAATACGTCCGACGCTACGATGGGTGACTCGGTTGGCAATTCGACCATTGCCGCGCTCCCCATGGAGGGCCGCGACCCCATTTCGCTGCTCACACTGCAACCCGGCGTCCTCTACCTCGGCAATCCGGAAGAGAACAGCACCAACGACAGCCGCAGCGGTTCGGTCAACGGCGGCCGCTCTGACCAGGGCAACATTACCCTCGACGGCATGGACGACAACGATCAACTCTCCGGCACAGCTTTTACCGGTGTGCTTCGCTCCACCATGGACTCGACTGAAGAGTTCAGGGTTACCACTTCGAATGGCACAGCCGACGCGGGCCGCAGTTCCGGTGCGCAGGTTGCCCTGGTCACCAAGGGCGGATCCAATGTTTTTCACGGCGCCCTCTATGAGTATTACCGTCCAACCAATACGGTTGCCAACAATTGGTTCAATAAGCAGCAGCAACTCTCTCAAGGCCAGGCGAACAGGCCGCAAAAATATGTCCTGAATACATTCGGCGGCTCCCTCGGCGGCCCCATCAAGAAGGACAAACTCTTCTTCTTTTTCAATTACGAGGGATTGCGCCAGGCCATCAGCGACGTCGTTACGGCTACGGTTCCAACGGCCCAGTTTTACCATGGCCAACTCGGCTATATCAACAATTCCGGAGCCACAACCTATCTAACCTCTTCGCAGGTCCAAACACTCGATGCGGGCTGCTCAACCAACGTCACTTGCGGCGTCAACCAGAACGTCCAAACATACTTCAGCCCGCTGAAGACCGCCGGTATTATCGGCACCAGCGGTTCGGCAGGCGACGGTATCAACAGCGCAGGCTACGTTTTCCCCTCGCCCTCGCCCAAAACGCAGAACACCAGCATCGTCAAGCTGGATTACGTTCTCTCCGGTCATCAGCAGATATTTGTCCGTGGCAACCTGCAAAAAGACACCAGGTCAGGGGACGAGAACCTGCCCGGTGAGCCCGCAACATATAGAACGGTTGACAACACCAAGGGGATCGCGGCCGGGCATACCTGGACGCCGAATTCCAATATGGTCAACGATCTTCGTTACGGCTTCATTCGCCAGGGCTATGCGACGCGCGGCGCCGGTTCGGGGCAGGGCGACTTTGTTACTTTCCGCTTCCTCACACAGCCGCAAGGGCACATCCGCTCAAGCATCATCAATGTCCCGGTTCATAACATCACTGACACCCTGACCTGGACCAAGGGTACCCATACCATGAGCTTCGGCGGCAACTGGACCGGCATTTGGAATAACCGCAGTTCCGACCGGAACTCCTATTCCAGCGCTAGCACCGATCCGTATTGGATGTATGACTTCCCCAACACGCCCGCCGACCTCATCGCCGACCACTCCTTCGATAATTCCTATGAGATCGCATACGCAACTCTTGTGGGTACGGTGCCATTAACCAATAAGCAGTACAACTATACCGTTGGGTCCGGAAACACCGGAACCCAGATGATAGACGGGGCATACCTCAACCGTCATTTCCACTCCAACGAGTTCGAATACTATCTGCAGGACGCATGGCGAATCAAGCAGAACCTGACCGTAACCTTTGGCATGCGCCACTCCATTCTGCAGACGCCCTATGAAACCAATGGACAGCAGGTTTCGCCCACCGTCGACACCGATGCGTGGTTCCTGAAGCGCGGCACCGCTGCAGCCGCAGGGAATGTCTTCGAAGACCCGCTCTCCTTTGCGCCCAGCGGCAAGGCAAATCACAAGCCCGGATACTGGGCAAAGCAAAAAGCCAACATTGCGCCCCGTCTTGCCATCACCTTTTCGCCGGACCCCAAAACCTCGTTTCGCCTGGGTGCAGGCATGTACTTTGACCACTTTGGCGAGGGGATTGTCGATTCATTCGACCAGAATGGTTCGTTCGGCCTCACGACGACCGTCTCCAGCCCGGCCTCTTATTACGGCTTTGAAGATTCGCCGCGCTTTACCGGGGCGCATGACATTCCAGCTTTAGCCGGGTCTTGCAGCAACCCGACCAGCATTGCTTATCCCTTCACGCCTGCCAATAACACGAACTGCGGCTTTGCCATCACCTGGGGCATCGACAACAAGCTCAAGACGCCCTACTCCTACAACTTCGACGCGTCTTTCCAGCACGAGTTCCCCGGCGGTTTCATCTTTGAAGAAGCCTATGTGGGCCGTTTCGGACGTCATGCGCTTGAACAGTTGGACTTGGCCGAGCCCGTCAACCTGGTCGATCCAAAAGGCGGCGGATCCTACTTCAAGGCCGCTGCTGAACTGTCGCACATCTCCGACTTGCATGGTGGTGACCCCAACGCAACAGTGCAGCCCATTCAATACTTCGAAGACATGTTTCCGTTTGAGGCTTCGGGCACGCAGACCGCAACCCAGGCCATTTACAGCAACGAGTGGACTCAGACTCGCTATGGCGCTGGCGAAACGCAGGCGCTGCTCGACATCGACTCTGCAAATCCAAATGGAATGCAGTTCTGGAATCAGCAGTTTTCCTCCCTCTATGCCTGGGCCTCCATCGGCGCCAGTTCGTACAACGCGCTGCAGTTTACCCTGCGCCATCCCTACAGCCACGGCCTCACGGTCGATGCCGGTTACACCCTTTCAAAGTCCATTGACTTGGGTTCGGCTGTAGAACGGTCCAACTGGGAGTCTACGGATGCTTTTGGCGATACCGGCATTCAGAATTCCTGGAACCCCAAGGCGAACAAGGGCGTCTCGGACTTCGACTCTCGCCATCTCGTCACCATTGATTGGGTGTATGCCCTTCCTGTCGGACGCGGCAAATCCGCCCTCCACGACCTGAACCGCATGGCCGATGCCTTCGTTGGCGGCTGGCAGTGGTCCGGCCTCAGCCGCTGGTCCAGCGGTTTGCCCTTCTCGCTCTATGAGCCTGGATGGTCCACCGATTGGAACTTTGAAGGTCAGGGAGTCGTCACTGGCAATGTCAAGGTACGCAAACATATCGATGCGAATGGGACCCCGCAGGTATTCGACGATCCCGGCGCTATCAACAGCGGTGTGGCAACCGGAGGACCGGTTCGCCTGCCTTACCCGGGTGAAAATGGCAGCCGCAATTACTTCCGCGGCGATGGTTACTTTGACATTGACTCCTCTCTGTCAAAAACCTGGAAACTGCACGATTCCATGGACCTGAAATTCGCCGCCGAAGTCTATAACGTCCCCAACAACGTACGCTTCGATGACAGTCCCGCCAACCTGAACGGCAGTTTGACCAGCGGAACGCTCGGCGCCTACGGCGGCGTTTTGACCACCTACCGCCGTATGCAGTTTGGCCTGCGCCTGGACTACTAACCATCTAAGTAAAAAGCACTTCAACGCAAAGGGCCGGAGCATTTGCTCCGGCCCTTTGACTGCTGACGGACCCCATCATTTCTGGTGGGGTTTGCTTTTGTGCCTGCCGGTTCGGCCGGGGGACTTGGAGGCTCATTCGAGGGCATGGTGGCGACGGAGTTGCGCTTGATAGGCGTCCAGCAAAGCTGCTGCGCTTCTGGCTGCTTCAGCATGATTCCAAAATACAAAAGGCTCCCGCAGGAAAACGGAAGCCCTTCTTGATACCTTTGTCAGCAGTCTATGAGACAGCAAATCTGCTGCCACTCATCTTGCGTTTGGTTTTGGTTTGAATCCAGTAGCCTTTAGGGGAGGTCGGAAGAGCGCTTGAAGCCTGGTCTGCTGACAACGAACAGTTGACAACGGCTCCCTGTGCTTACGCTGCGGGCTTGAGGCTCTTGACGCTGACCTGCGGAATAGCCGGGTGCAGATCTTCCTTGGGCGTCTTGTGCGTGCCCAGGTATTGCAGTACATCGTTAATGGAATCTTCAAAGCGCGCGCCGGTCTTGTGGGTGGCTTTTACGCCCTTGGCAACGAGCTGGCAAACTTCAAAACGGTTCATTCCCTGCGCGAGCGCACGGTGTATCTGATTGGAACGCATGACGAACTCCGGTCAACGTGGTGATTGTTGCGTGTGAAGCGGGCTCGTCAGAAGCGGTAGGACGGCCGGAGCCGAGCAGGCTAGATGATCTTCGGTCTATCTCCATTGTACCTTGGAAACCGATGAGATGCCGGTTATTAGGGCCTCTCGGGTGCCTGCCAGCCGCTTTCGCGCCGCCGCAATCCCTGTTACCATAGAAGTTACACCTACCCGATTTGCGGGAAACCCTGAAGAGATTGCAACGAAAGAGGTTACACGTGGCAGACACCACCAAAGTTGAAGATAAGCTGGAACGCAAGAAGCTGAAACGCACCGCCCGCAAGAAGGCCGCTCCCAAGGCGAAGCGCACTGGGGCGCGTGGCGAGAACAAGAAGAAGCTCAAGAAACTGGCTCGCGGCGTCTCCAAGCGGTAAGCAGCCGGTTCAGATAAAGAACAGGTATCCGGCCCGGCATAGGTTGAGCCGGATCCCGCTCCAACCCCATTCGTATGGCCTCTATCCCTTGCGCAAGCAGGGTGTTGGCCTTGCCGGGACCCAACGTGCAGCGTGGGGCGTTTTTCATTGCAAATCCTCATACTGCACACTGCGGCCAACGTACCGCAGGCCGGGGTTTGCCGGCATCCGGCAGGACCCAGCTATTGACAGAACCCCGCCACCAAAGGGGTGAGGTGAACCGAACTGCTCCGCCAACTGTTTGCCCGCAAATCGATCGATAAGTTGATCCGGGATTCGGAAGAGCCCGGTCACTCCCTGAAGAAATCCCTCGGCCCATGGTCCCTGACCGCGCTCGGCATCGGGGCGGTCATCGGTTCGGGCATCTTTACCGTCATCGGCACGGCCATGGCCGGCCAGAAGTTCGACGTACCGTCCATCCGCGACACGCCGCTGCTCCACTACCTCATCCACCACACGGCTCTCGCCGGACGGCCCGGCGCGGGACCGGCGCTTGCGCTTTCGCTGGTGCTGGTGGCCATCGTCTGCGTCTTCACCGGGCTGTGTTACGCCGAATTGGCGTCCATGATTCCCATCGCCGGCTCGGCTTACACCTACACCTACGCCACGCTCGGCGAACTGATCGCCTGGATCATCGGCTGGGACCTGATTCTGGAATACGCCTTCAGCAACATGAGCGTCAGCGTGGGCCTCTCTGCCCACCTGGTCGATCTCTTCGACTGGTTTGGCGTTCACTTTCCGGCCCAGTGGATATCCCCGGCTTATCTGCCCACCGGCCTGCAGGATTTTGCCGGCAACAACATTTACGCGTCCGGCTGGCACTACGGTTTCAATATTCCCGCCTTCCTGGTCGTTATGCTCCTCACCGTGATCCTGGTGCGCGGCATCCGCGAGTCGGCTCGCACCAACAACGTCCTGGTGCTGATCAAAATCGCCGCCATCCTGGTCTTCATCATTGCCGCTGCCAGCTTCGTCAAGCCCCACTACTGGCATCCCTTCATGCCCAACGGTTGGACCGGCGTGCTCACCGGCGGCTCCATCATCTTTTTCACCTACATCGGCTTCGACTCCGTCTCGACGGCTGCCGAGGAGTGCAATAACCCGCAGCGCGACCTGCCCTTCGGCATCCTGATGACCCTGGTGGCCTGTACCGTGTTGTATGGCGGAGTCGCCATCGTGCTCAGCGGTATCGTGCCCTGGCAATCGGTCATGGGCGATGCTGCCCCGGTGGTCAACGCCATCAAGAAACTATCCCTCTTGCCCGGCGGCAGCGGCCTCATCTGGGTGCGGCTCTTTGTCCTCATCGGAGCCATGCTGGGCATGATCTCGTCCATCCTGGTCTTCCAGCTTGGTCAGGCGCGCGTCTGGTTCGCCATGTCCCGCGACGGCCTGCTGCCCACCGTCTTCAGCCGCATTCATCCCCGCTTCCGCACCCCCGCGGTCGCTACCTGGGTGGCTGGATTCGTAGTGGGCATTCCCGCCGGCCTGCTGGACATCGGCACCGTCTCCAATCTCTCCAATATCGGCACCCTGTTCGCTTTCGTGCTGGTGGCCATTGCGGTGCTGATCCTGCGCTACCGCGAGCCGGAGCGGCACCGCAGCTTCAGGGCTCCGCTGGGCCCGGTCTTCCCGGTTCTCAGCATCATCTTCTGCATCGTGCTCATGATGGGCCTGGAAGTGATGACCTGGATGGCCTTCTTCGCCTGGCTCCTGGCCGGGCTGTTGATTTATTTCTTCTACAGCCGCCACCGGTCGGAGTTTGCCGGGCTTCGCTAATGCTTATGACCGCTAAGATGGAAGACTTCATCCGCCGCCTGCCCAAAGCCGAGCTGCATCTCCATCTGGAAGGCACCATTCTTCCCTCTACCCTGGTGGAGTTGAGCATCCGCCACGATGCGCGGCCCATCACGCTGCCTGAGGCCGAGGCACTCTATCGCTTTACCGATTTCACCGGCTTTCTTGACGCCTTCAAAGCCGTCTGCCAGCAACTCATCGGCCCCGAGGACTACGAGTTGGCCGCCTGGCGCATGATGCAGCATCTGGCCGGGCAAGGCGTGGTCCATGCCGAGGTCTACGTCTCCGTGGGTGTGGTCTACCACTGGACCACGAGCAGCGAGCAGGAGCCCTTCGAGCCTATCTTTGCCGGCCTGGAACGCGCCCGGGAGCGCGCCTGGCGCGAACTGGGCCTCTCGCTCTACTGGATCTTCGACGCCGTGCGCCATTTCTCCGTGGAAGAGGCGGCGCGCGTCTTCCGCAAGGCCGCCGACATGCAACCCCACTACCCCTCCATCATCGGCATCGGCCTGGGCGGCGACGAGCGCCGCGCCGGTTCAGAGCCTTTCCGCGCCCTCTTTGCCGAGGCAGCGCGCGCCGGTCTGCGCCTCACCAACCACGCCGGAGAAACCACCGGCCCTGAGGCCATTCGCGAGGCGCTCTCCATCGGCTCCGAACGTATCGGACACGCCCTCTCCGCGGTCAAGGATTTTTACCTGATGGAGGAATTGAAGGAGCGCGGCATTCCGCTGGAGCTGAACCCCACCTCCAACGTCCGCACCGGCGCCTGCCAATCCTTCGCCCAGCACCCGCTGCGGCACTGTTTCGACGCCGGTCTGCTGGTTACCCTCAACTCCGACGACCCGGCCTTCTTTGGCTCCGACCTTGCCAACGAATTTCTGCTGGCCCACACCCAGCAAGGATTTACGCGCGAAGAGCTGCGCAAGTTGGCTGCCAACTCCATTCAAGCCAGCTTTCTTCCCAATTTGGACAAGGCTGAGTGGCTCTTTCGAATCGACTCTACCAAGTAAACAAAATGAGGCGGCTGCCGGCCGTTGCTGCCGCCCGAACGAGCCAAAACTGCGCTATCATGGTTTTGCAGGAGGCTGCTCGTCATGTCCGTCGAACCCGAATCCATCACGCCCGCGGAAGAGACAAAAGAATCCCACACTCTGCGGGTAATCGGCTGGTTTTCGGTTGGCATGGCCGTGGCCGCGCTCGGCATCTACGTGGGCGCTGAGTTGCGCAACCGCTACAAGTTCAAGCGGCGCACCCCCTACGACTTCTACTCGAACGCCGGTGAACGGCAGCCCAGCGAATTCGGCGTGGGCATCTAACAGAAAAATCTCAGTTTAATTCCCGTCTCCAACGGCCGGCTCAGCCGCTGCGGTGGTATTTGCTTTTGCCCCAGCCACGTCGCTCACCGCCCGCAGCGGTGTCGGCTGCGACTGCGGCGCATGGTGCATGGTCACAATGATCGCTCCGGCCGGCTTCTTGCCCGCACACTGGTAGGAGTGAGGGGTACTGGCGTCGAAATACACCGTGTCGCCCGCCTCCAGCGTGCAAGTCTGCTCGCCGTGGTGCACCTCAAGTTCGCCCTCCAGCACATACAGAAACTCGAATCCGCCATGCATGTGCGCCTTCGGGCTCTGGTTCTTTTCCAGCGGCACAAACTCGGCAAAGTAAGGGTCCATGTGCCGGTCCGGCACCTTGTAGCCCAGGCTCTCAAAAAAATAACTTGGCGGCTCCACGCCCGTCTGAGGCAGCCGCACCCGCTCCGAACGCCGGTGAATCCGGAACAGCGCATTCGGCTCAGTCTCAAAAAAATACGACAGGTCCTTTGAGAACACCATCGCGATCCGCGCCAGGTTGCGCAAGGTCGGCACTACCCGTCCCGTTTCCAGTTGCGACAGGAAACTCGCCGATAGGCCCGTGTGCTTGCCCAGTTCCACCAGCCCCATTGACTTCTTTAGCCGCAGCCGCCTGATCCGCTCACCGATGTGCTTCTCCTCGATAAACCGTTCGGCGGTTTCCGGATCAACCTGGGTCTTCTGCGTCTCATCATTTTTCAGCATCGCCAACTCGACCATCCACTCCTCCGGCCTGCACACAAATAGGATGCGCTCTCAAGCGAATTATTGTCCAGATCAAAAAATATTCCCGTCCTGCTAAACCAAAATAGAGAAACTGCACGTATGGTATTCACCTGGAGAAAAATTAAATCCATCCAGTCAATAGGATCTCTCCTACGCCCAGCATCTTCTTCACTCCCTCGTCTGACAGGTTCGCCGCCCCGCCTTCGCAGCCTTGAAATAGCCCCGCGGCAACCCTCCCGCACCGCGTTATCCTAGAGAGTCCGGCCGGACATGCATCCTTCCGGCCACCAAGGAAACCCATGCCTGAAGAAACCGCTCCCGCCGTCACGCCAGAAGCCGCTCCAGCCACGCCTCCCGTTGCCACCATCGCCACCCTCGGCCAGCATGAGGGCCAGTCCGTCACCCTCCGCGGATGGCTCTACAACCTCCGCGAGAGCGGCAAGCTGCTCTTCCCCATCTTTCGCGACGGCACCGGCACCATCCAGGGCGTAGCCCACGTTAAAAGCGTCCCTCCCGCTGTATTTGAAGCCCTTAAAGGCCTCACCCAGGAGTCCAGCGTCATCGTCACCGGCAAGGTCCGCGCCGACAAGCGCGCCCCCGGCGGCTTTGAACTCGACGTCGAAGGCCTTGAAGTTGTCCAGCGCGTTCCCGAGTCCGATCCCTACCCCATCACCCTAAAGGAACACGGCGTCGATTTCCTTATGGAGCACCGCCATCTCTGGGTCCGCTCGCCGCGCCAGTCCGCCATCCTCCGCATCCGGGCTGAAATCATGCGCGCCGCGGCGGAGTATTTCGATACCAACGGCTTTATCCGCACCGACCCGCCCATCCTCACGCCGGCGGCCTGCGAAGGCACCTCCACGCTGTTTCCCGTCGACTACTTCGGCGACCCGGCCTACCTCACGCAGAGCGGCCAGCTTTATATCGAGTCCACGGCTCTCGCTCTCGGCAAGGTCTACAGCTTTGGCCCCACCTTCCGCGCGGAGAAATCCAAAACCCGCCGCCACCTCACCGAGTTCTGGATGATCGAGCCTGAAGTGGCCTTCATGGATCTCGACGGCCTGCTCGTACTGGCCGAAAACTTCCTCAGCCACATCGTTCAGTCGGTTCTCAAGAACCGCGCCCCGGAGTTGGAAGTCATCGGCCGCGACCGCGCCAAGCTGGAAGCCATCTGCCCGCCCTTCCCGCGCTTGCGCTACGACCAGGCCGCCGCCATGCTCAACCAGGCTTACAAAGACGGCCACCTTGAAGCACCCTTCGAGTACGGCAACGACTTCGGCTCTCCGGATGAAACCTGGCTCAGCTCGCAGTTCGATCGCCCGGTCATGGTCAACCGCTATCCCGCCGACGTAAAGGCCTTTTACATGGAGCCCGACCCCGTCGACGCCCGCTTCGCCCTCTGCGTCGACGTGCTGGCGCCGGAGGGTTACGGAGAAATCATCGGCGGCTCGCAGCGTGTGTCGAGTTATGAGTTATTGAGCAGCCGCATCGACCAGCACAAACTGCCCCGGGAAGCCTTCGAGTGGTATCTCGACCTTCGCCGCTACGGCAGCGTCCCCCACAGCGGTTTCGGCATGGGCATCGAGCGCGCCGTCGCCTGGATTTGCGGCCTCGACCATGTGCGCGAAACCATCCCCTTCGCCCGCACCCTGCACCGCATCTACCCGTAGCAAGAGGCAAACCCGCGCCGGATCCTGCATCCGCCACAAGGTGATCGCCGCTTCATGTTCCAGCTGCTCCAGTTGGAATATGAAGCCGGCTGCTCCGCTGGATTCTGTAACCGTCAGCGAGATGAACCTGCAGTGAGGCTGCGATTCAAAATATACACGTTTAAACAACTATTTCTCCTCGGCCGGAATCTTTCCTCCGTTTGCCTGAATCAAACAAACGCAAACGAATCTTCCCGCAGAATCCCCAAGGAGCGAACGTCCATGACCCTATCCGCTTTGGAAGTCAATCAGTTGAAGCAAGCCCCCGCCGTCGATGGGGTGTTGCCCGTCATCCACCACCGCTGGAGCCCGCGCGCGTTTTCCAGCCGCGAAGTCAGCAATGTCACTTTAGCCAAGGTCTTTGAAGCCGCCCGCTGGGCCGCCTCCTCTTACAACGAGCAGCCCTGGCGCCTCCTTGTAGGCGTCCGCGGCTCTGAGACCTACAAGAAGATCTTCGAGACACTCATCGGCTTCAATCAGGGTTGGGCGGGCAAGGCGCCGGTGCTGATTCTGGGCGTCGCCAGCACCAAATTCAGCCACAACGGCACCACGAACGGGAGTGCCCTCTATGATTTGGGCGCAGCCAGTTCCTACCTAACGCTGCAGGCCGCCGCGCTCGGCCTCGCCACGCACCAGATGGCCGGCTATAGCCACGACGCAGCCCGCGCAGCTTTCGATATCCCCGAAGATTACGTTTTCGGCGCCGTCATTGCACTTGGCTATCAGGGTGAACCGGCAGATTTGGGCCATGAGCAAATGGTGGCGCAAGAGGTTGCCCCTCGCGAGCGCAAGCCGTTGAAGGATTTCGTCTTTTCCGCCTGGGACAAGCCAGCGGATCTGGCCTGATTTTGCCGTACATCCGCAAATGAGATTTCCGCCGTGACTCCAGCCTCCGCGATACAGTGGAGGCTGGAGGGATTTTCACTTGACCGGCAGCCGTTCCCGCAACCGAACGCCGGCGCGCCGGCTCACCCATAGGCCTGCCCCGGCAAGGCGTAGGCGGCTGAGCTGGAAGGCCCGCCTCTCCGCAGCCGCCATCGTCCTCACCCTGGGCCTGTTGGCCTGGGGAGCCATTGCCCGCCGGCTTGCCCCTTCCGGTAACACCGCTCTCACCCGCTTTGACGCCCTCATCGTGCTGGGCACTCCGGCAGACGCCGATGGCAACCCCACTCCCGCGCAGTTGGCCCGCGTCCTTGAAGCGGTGAACGAGTACAAGCGCGGCGTGGCCCCCAGGCTCATTCTCAGCGGCGGAGCGGCCCACAACCGCTTTGTCGAGGCGCTCGTGATGCAGCGTGCTGCCCAGGCGCAGGGAGTTCCGGAGTCCGCCATCTTTCTTGAGCCGGAGGCCAGGGACACCATCCAGAATGCCTGCTTTGCAGTCCGGATTATGAAGTCTCACGGCTGGCGCTCCGCTGAGGTGATTTCCAGCGCTGGACACCTGCCGCGCGCAGGCCTTATCTTCAGCCGCCTGCCGCTGGAGTGGCGCACGCATGCCGCTCTGCCGCTCGAACCCGAATCAGCCGTTTACTCCGGTGCAGGTACCCTGGTCGAGACCTTGAAGACCGTACGCTACCTGGTGTGGACCCGCCAGATGGAGCGCTGCGAACCGTGAGCCGGGAAAAATGCTGCCGGTCTGCGTTGTCCCCCCTTGGTATGGTCCTGTAAGCTGGTTGGTGATGCGTCTCCCAGTTAGAATATCCACCTCTCTCGTTGCCGTTGCCGCACTCGCTCTCTGTGCCGGTACCCACGCCCAGACCCAGGGCCCTGTCACCTCGTCCTCTGGCAATAATGCCTACCTGGTCGTTGATCCTCTGGCTAACGTGCACTATGACAACCGCTATGACGTCTCGTTAGGCATGGCTTACCGGCACATCAAGGCCGGCCCTAACGTGCTGCAGGGAGCCAATCTCGGCGGACTGGACCTCACCGGTTCTTATTGGTTCAGCAAGCATTGGGGCGTGCAGGGCACGGGCCGCTACTACCTGGGCACCAGCGGCGTGGGCCAGGTGTCTCCCGGCACCATCAAAGGACCCTTCATAAGCGAGCAGATTTTTGCCGCCGGCCCGGAATGGCTGGGACCGCACAACAAGCACGGCGCAATCCTCGCCCATGTGCTGGTGGGCGGAGCGCACTTTAATTCGCATACGTACCCGGAAACGGCGGCACAAGTCAACTTCTATAACGACCAGATCGCTCCGGCAGTCATCGTCGGCGGACATTTTGATCTGAACCGCTCCGCGCGCTGGGTCTTCCGCGTCACTCCCGACGCCGTGGTCACACGTTATGGCATCAACTACGGGTCAAAGATCACCCAGACCGATGTGAATTTCGCCATCTCGGCCGGTGTCGAGTACAGGTTCAAGAAAAAGCGGTAAATCGGTGTTCGCTCTGGCAGCACTCGGATGGCCTGCAGCATACTGAGGCAGGTTTTCTGCGCCCATGGTGCGGGTCATTCGCGGCTTGCAGCTTTTCATGTTTGAAAACTTCGACTCTGACAGTCTCACGCTGGCAGCTCCTGAAAGGTGCCTGCCAAAGCCGGGCCAGGCATCGCGTTCCACCGCGGCAGTTCCCATATTTGAGCAAAATCAGAGTCATTCCACTCCCGTCCTTTCTATCATCTGTTCACGATGTAATGGACGACTTGCCGTAAGTTCATATGTATGTGGTATTCTCCACCGTTCAGAGACGCTGCGGAAAAGTGTCGCTGGAGAATATACCGTCCCGGATTGCGGAACCACGGCTTTGTGGAGATTCGGGACAGAGCATGAATTAGAGGTGGAGTGATGACGGATATGAGAGACACACTAGGCGTTTTGCTTGCCGGCGGAGCCGGAGAACGGCTCTTTCCACTCACCCGCGACCGGGCCAAACCGGCCGTGCCCTTTGGCGGGCATTACCGCATCATTGACATCACCCTCTCCAACTGCATCAACTCCGGCCTGCGCCGGGTTTACGTCCTTACCCAGTACAAGGCGCTCTCGCTCAACCGGCATATCCGCGAGGGCTGGTCGGGCATTGTGGCCCAGGAACTAGGCGAGTTTTTTGAGCTCATGCCCCCCATGCAGCGCACCGGCGCCAACTGGTACATGGGCACCGCCGATGCCGTCTATCAGAACATCTACTCCATCGGCAGCGAGCAGCCCAAGTACATCATCGTTCTGGGCGGCGACCACATCTACAAGATGGACTACAGCCGTATGCTGGCGCACCACAAGGAAACCCACGCCGAGATCACGCTGGCCACGTTGCCCATTCCGCCCGAGGACGTTTCGCGGTTTGGCGTGGTGGAAGTAGGCCAGACCGGCGAGGTCCTCGGATTCAAGGAGAAACCGGCCTCCACCAGCTTCCGGTCGCCCTTCAATCCCAATGCCGTGGATGCCTCCATGGGCATTTACATCTTCAATACCGAGACACTCTTAAAGGCGCTCATTGCCGACGCCGAGAACCCCGACTCGAAGCACGACTTCGGCCACGACATCCTGCCCGGCATGTTAGGCAAGAAAAAAATGATGGCCTACAGCTTTGTGGATGAGAACAAGCAGCAGGCGCTCTACTGGCGCGACGTCGGCACTCTGGACGCCTACTACGACGCCAACATGGATCTCTGCTCGGTTTCGCCCATCTTCAACCTCTACGACAAGATCTGGCCCATCCGTACCCGCGTGCGCCAGTATCCGCCGGCCAAGTTCGTCTTCGGCGAGCCGGGCCGCTCCGGCATGGCGGTCAACTCGGTCATCACCGCCGGCGTCATCATCTCCGGCGCCGTGGTGGCCAACTCCGTGGTCTCGCAGGACGTGCGCGTCAACTCCTACTCCGACGTGGACGCCAGCATCATCTTTTCCCACGTCAATATCGGCCGCCACTGCCGCATCCGCCGCGCCATTATTGACCGCGACGTGCATATTCCCGAGGGAACCGTGATCGGTTACGACCCGGTCGAGGACAAGCGCCGCTACTTTGTCACGCCTTCAGGGCTGACCATCGTCACGCGCGACGCGTCGCTGTTTGAAAATCCCGTAGATCCTGAGTTCCTGCAGCGGTATTAGCAAACAGGGGTGGCAAGCGGCTATAGATTTCTCTCGAATAAAAGGTCTGGCATGAATCCCATGTCTCAAATTTGAGATGTGGGATTCAGCCGTTATAAGACCCGCATATCTTACTTGTGCATCTGCTGCCAGCAGCTCATCACGCGCTCCCCGTCAGAACCTTCAATCGGCAGCAGGTTGACCGCTCCAATGCACAAGTTGGCAAGGCCAAACAGCGGCAGCCAATGCCAGAACAGAAGCAATGCCAGATTGGTCAGTGGGCCTGCCAGGGAGACAAGCATGTTCTTGCCCGGCGTGCTTGGATGCCGCACAGTGTACATCCCTTTCCATCCCATGCCGACCTTTTTGACTTCGATGCCCAGGGCCAGCGCAGCAACAATATGCGCGGACTCGTGAACCGCCATGGCCAGCAGGCCAAGGCCCATGCCTCGAAGGATGGGGATGAACCAGTGCAGATTTTGATAGGACATCCTCTACCTCGTCAAAGGAGTTTTGGAGGTAGGACCGGAAAACCGGAAGCTGACTGCCTCAGGATGATTTCCGTCCCGGTACCTGCAATGGTTTGAGGATGAGTGTCTCAGGAAAATACCTGAAGTGGCGCATAGCGGCTCTGCGTGTGCGCAATCAAGCAGGGACTTGCATTTCGATGATCAGCAAATGAGGGAGCAATGCCGGAAGACCGGACTACTGTTGCGCATTCCTCTGCATTTGAAAAGTCTGCCATCAATCGGCGTCATTGGAATCGCGCCAGGCACTGTTCCCGACAATCGCCGGAGTCATGACGATTGCGGCAAACACCAGGCTAACCAGTAAACCTGCCATAATGAAACCTCATCAAATCGTTGGGCTGTCTAATAAACAACAGACGGTTAAATCTCGTCGGGAGAGTACGCCTTGGCGCCGGTGCGGCGTGGGTCCTCTCCCGATAATGGGCTGCGACGCTGTGTGCGCAATCCGGTCGGTGTCTTGCCGGGTACTAGGTGATGCTGGTGCTGAGTTGCACACTGATGTTCGAAAATGCGGTGCTGATGCCGGTTGCCAGTTTGCTCATGCCCGCGGTGGCGCCGAACGCGATCAGCGCGATCAACAGGGCGTATTCGACCAGATCCTGACCCTCTTCGCGGCTCGCCAGTTCCTGGAACTTCACATAAAGCCTGATAAGCAGGTTGTTCATTCTTGACCTCTCCAACTTTCAATTTCCCGGTTTCAGCCGGGACGCCAGTGTATGTTGCAACTAAAGTGCCATTGCGGGGAAACAAGCAGTTTCTTTCTTATCAATAACTTGCAGCGATAAGAGGGAAGACCGGCGTCCGCAGGTGTAAACACCCGTTCACACCTGGTGCGGGAATGGATTTCCTCGTTTACGTAATCTCCTTAAGGAACCGGCGCGGTGTTACCAGGCATGAACCACAAGGCAGTTGTCGCCACTCCGGGCATTTCGCGATAAGCAAACCGGATGCCGATCACGCCGGATAACATCCCTGGCCGCGGGAAAGTCCCCAAAACTCCGCCTCCGCATGTGCAGATTATGCGGAGTGTGGCAGGATGCAAGGGTGCGAAGCAGGGCTTACTTGCCTTTGTACTCCTGAAACAGCTCTGGAAACTGCTGCCTGAGCGCGGCAATCTTGGGCCGGTCGCAGACCAGGATGTAAGGATTGTCCGGATTGTGCAGCGCATAGTCCTGATGATAGGACTCGGCATCGTAAAAGCCCTGCAACGGCGTCACCTCTGTCACAATCGGCCGCCCAAACACATGCGCATCCTCAAGCTGCGCAATGTATGCTTCGCCGATCCTCCGCTGCTCATCGCTGGTATAGAAGATCGCCGACCGGTACGACGTTCCCACATCCGGCCCCTGCCGGTTCAGTTCAGTGGGGTCGTGCACCACGGAGAAATAGATCCGCAGCAGTTGCCCGTAGGTAATCCGCGACGGATCGTAAACCACGCGCACCGATTCCGCGTGCCCCGTCGTCTCCGTCGTCACCTGGTCATACGTCGCTGTAGCCGCTGAACCGCCCGCGTAGCCCGCCGTAGTGTCAACCACCCCCTTCACCCGCTCAAAGACGGATTGCACGCCCCAGAAACATCCCCCGGCGAACACGGCGGTCTGCCTTCCCGGCTTTCCGGCCAGCGCGGCATCCTGCGCGGCGGCAGGGATGGGAGTTCTGGAAGCCGCATGGCACCCGGCGCACGCGGCAAGGACGATAAGAAGGGAAAGAACGGCACGACGCGAGGAAGCCAACACAGGCATTCGACACTCCCGGGCCATAAAATTGGCCCTACATCCATCAGATGCACGCCCGGGCAGAAGGTCACGGCCCCGTCGTCGCGAGCCTGTCAACCTTCACGGAACTATCTGAACAAACCTCGCGTATTAGCAAAGTATGCAATGTGCGGGTACATTAAGCTGGAGCGGGATGGGGCTGGCGTCGTTGGCCAGCCACCCCAGCGACAAAAAAACGTCGCAAGTGGCTCCGGGCAGGCCGTCGCGGCTTACCATGGAGGCGCCGGGGATTGGCGTCCCGCGGGTGCCCGCTGCAGGCCAGGGCAAGGCTACGTCGCCGGATGTCCGTCAGGTACGCATGGAGGCAAACCCGCTGGAGATCGACTGGTCCCAAGTCGTCCGCCGCTGCATGAACGGGGATTCCGGTGCGTGGGCCGAGCTGGTCCGCACCCACCATCGCCGTGTCTACGGGCTCTGCTACCGCTTTACCGGCAACCCGACCGACGCTGAAGACCTGACCCAGGACGTCTTCCTCAAGGTCTACTCCAACCTTTCCAGCTTCGACAGCGCACGCGGCAGCCTGCAGGTGTGGATCGCCACCATGACCCGCAACCTGCTGGTAGACAACTTCCGGCGGACCCGCAACCAGCGCGCCACCTCTTCCCTGGACGACGGCTGGGAGTCTGCCGAGGAGTTGAAGCCCGTGGACCGGCTCACCGCCCGCGGTCCCTCGCCGCATGAGTCGGCTGCCCGCAAGGAACTGGCAAAGATGGTGCAGAATGCCCTGGCGCGCGTCTCCGTCGAACTGCGCGAAGCCGTCATCTTGCGCGATCTTCAGGATCTTGATTACAAAGAGATTGCCCAGGTTTTGGACATTCCCGAAGGGACCGTAAAGTCCCGCATCAGCAGAGGCCGCGCGGAACTGGCGAGGCTGCTGGAACGTACTAAACGGGAGGTGATGTAAATGGCAGAGCGCACACACATTCCGAGTTCTCCGGCCTGCGGGCTGTGGGAGACACTTCTGGCCGATGCGCTGGACGGACTTCTCAAGCCCGAGGATGAGGCAACTTTCACCGCGCACATGGCCGTCTGCCCGGCCTGCGCATCCATGTTTGAAGAGGCGCGCCGCGGCCGCGAGTGGCTGGAGTTTCTCTCGCCCGAGCCCGAGGTTCCGGCTGGCCTCCTTGACAGAATTCTCGCGCAGACCGGTCCCGGGCAAGTGGCAGGCTACGGCTTGGTGGCGGGCAGCGGCAACGTATTGCCCATGCCCCAGCCCTGGCAGCGTCCCGGCTTTGTCGGTCAGGTTCGTCGTTTTGCCGAGCCCCGCCTGCTCATGACCGCGGCCATGGCCTTCTTCTCCATCGCTCTTACGCTCAACCTCACCGGCGTCCGCCTCAGCAGCCTGCGGCTCAGCAATCTGCGCCCCACCGCCGTGCGCTCGGTCATGGAACGGCGGCTGACCATGGCCTCCACGCCCATCGTCCGCTATTACGACCACCTGCGCTTTGTGTATGAAGTGCAGTCCCGGATGCGGGAGCTGGGCATCACCACGGAGAACCAGGGCCAGGGCGAAGACAACACCCAGCAGAAGCCCAAAGACGCCGCGCCGGGCGAATCCAATAAGAATCCCGGCCACAAAGAGGGTGGGTCGCGGATAGAACCCCCGCAGCAGTCGGGCAATCCAACGCTCTCGCCTGCGCACATCGGTTCCACTGATTATCTTGAAACTTCCCTGACGTTCAAGAGACACACCCGCGCATTCCGGCGGCTCCAAAATAGCACGACGGGAACAGCAACACGGGAAAGGAGCAAAGTATGGACTGCGTAAATCACACTGGTGTCAGCGCAACCGCCTATTGCCAGAATTGCGGCAAGGCGCTCTGTGCCGGCTGCGTACGCAACGCGGCTGCCGGGCAGATTCTCTGCGAGCCCTGCTGGATGGCCTGGCAGAGCTTTCAACAGCCTTTTGTTACTCCGAGCGCTGGCGGGCCCAGCCCCGCGGCAGCTGCGGTGTTGGGACTGATTCCCGGCGTAGGCGCCATGTACAACGGCCAGTTCGTCAAGGGCCTCATCCACGTGGTGATCTTTACCGTGCTGGTCAGCGCCGCCCATCTCTACGGGCTCTTCGGCCTGCTCATTGCCGGCTGGGTTTTCTACCAGTCGTTTGAGGCTTATCACACCGCCAAAGCGCTGCGCGACGGTCAGCCGCTGCCCGATCCTCTGGGGCTCAACGAGGCAGGCAACTGGCTCAACCAGGGCATGAGGCCGCGCTATCCTGAGCAGCCCGGCGCCGGCCCGGCCCAACCCGCTTCCGGCCCTGACGCTGAAGCCGGACAGGCTGCAGGCTATCAGCCTCCGCCTGCCGGAGTGCCGTACCAGGGCTCCTATCAGGGCCAGTACCAGGCTCCGTTCACGCCGCCCATTCCTCCCGTGCCGCCGTGCCCGCCTTGTGGCTGGCGCCGCAGGGAGCCGGTCGGCGCCGTGATTCTCATCGCCCTGGGCCTGTTGTTTCTGCTTGGCCAGTTGGATATCTTCAACGGCCGCATGTTTGAGTTTGCTTGGCCCGTGCTGCTCATCGGACTCGGTATCTGGTTGATCGTTCGCCGTCTCGGCGATTCGCAAGGAGGTTCAAAATGAGCCGTTATATTCTGATTCGCCGTCTGCGCGGTCCCGCAATTCTACTGCTGATCGGCATTTTGGCCCTGCTGCATCAGGCCGGCGTCATCGACCACTTCTGGCACCTGTTCTGGCCGCTGCTGCTGATTATGCTCGGCTTGTTCATGCTGGCCGAGCGGGCCGTGCTGGCCACGGATGGCGGCTATCCCCAGGCCTGGCCGGGCGCGCCGTACGCCGGCCCTGCCGCGCCGGGTGCGCCGCAATACCCTGAGCAGCCTACAACCGCCATCGTTCCCGCTCACGAGCAGGACCTGGAAAAGAACAACGAGGGAGGGCAGTCATGAGCAGCGTACCTCCAACCACGCCTCCAGGCGGCGCGCCGCCTCCGTATCCTCCTTACGATCCCAAGACCCAGTGGCGGGTCTACCGGGAGCAGCAAAAGGCTGCCTGGCGCGCCCAGCGCTACGCCTGGAAAGCCAGTTATGCCAACGTCTACGGCCCGCGGGTTCCCTCCATCGTCGGCCCCGTCATCCTGATCGGCGTCGGCGTGGTTGCCCTGCTGGTGCTTTCCGGCCGCATCGCCGCCGGCGATTTCTGGGCCTGGTATGGCCGCTGGTGGCCGTTGCTGCTGATCGGCGCCGGCCTGGCCCTGCTGGGCGAGTGGGCGCTCGATCTGCGCCGCCCCACCCCGGTGCGCCGCGGCGGCAGCTTCGTGGGCATCCTCATCCTGCTGGCCTTTCTGGGCTTTGGCGCCGCCGGTTGGCATCACATGGGCCCCTGGTTTTCCCAGTTCGACAACAACGGCGACGACTTTTTCAACGTCTTCGGCCTGCCCCAGCACGACATGGATCAGCAGGTGCTCAACACCCAGGTTCCCGCAAACGCCACCGTCGAAATTGAGAACCCCCGCGGCGACGTCAGCGTGACCGCCGGCGATGCCTCCTCCGTCCAGGTGCAGGCCCACGCCGTGGCCTTCGCCAATTCGGATACCGACGCAAACCAGATCTTTGCCGCCGAGGCTGCCCACGTCACGGTCAGCGGCAGCGCCGTGCTGGTCAAGTCAGACAGCAGCAACAGCGGACGCCTCAACCTCACCGTCACCGTTCCCAAATCCGCCAGGGTCACGGTAAACGCCGGCAGGGGCGACGTGACCGCGGCCGGCCTGGGCTCCGGCATCAACATCACCGCCGAACACGGCGATGCGCATCTCAGCGCAATCACGGGCTCGGTCCAGGTTCACTTCACCAATGGCAAACACGACTTCTCCGCGCACCAGGTGGACGGAGACCTCACCCTCGACGGCGATTGCAGCGACATCACCCTCTCCGAGATCAAGGGCAAAATCCAGCAGAACGGCGAAATCCTGGGCGATGTGCATATTGAGAACGTCGGCGGTACGGTCTCCCTGCATACCACGGTCACTGACCTGGAACTGGCCGCGCTGCCCGGCGACCTCACCCTCGACTCCGACGATCTGCGCGTCACCGAGGCCAAGGGGCCGGTGCATGTAACCACCCACTCCAAGGACATCGACCTGAGCCAGATTTACGGCGACACCCAGGTGGACGACCGCGACGGCCGCATCGCCATTGAGCCGGCCGGCAACTACAACCTGGATGCGAAGAACAGCAAGGGCGACGTGGAAATTACCTTGCCCCCTAACGTCTCAGCCAGCGTGGACGGCCGCACCCGCAACGGCGACATCGTTTCGGACTTCGGCCTCTCGATCAACGGCGACGAAAACAAATCCGTCTCCGGCCGCATCGGTTCCGGAGGTTCCAGGATCAGCCTCAGCACCGACAACGGCGATCTGCGCATCAAGCGGGGCTCCGGCTTCCCGGCCGCTCCTCCAGCGCCAACCGCCCAGGCCGCGCCCGCTGCTCCCGCGCCGCCCAACGCGACGCACTTGAAAACCCGCAAAGCCCTGCCCGCGCACCCGGTCACTCAATAAAGCTTGATCGGCTGCACTCATCCCGCCACAAGGCTCCGTGCCCCATCCATTTCACAGCTTCATCGTGAAATGGGTGGGACACCACGAATCCCGGGCACTAACTGACAACTGATCACTGACCACTGACAACTGCTTTATTCCGTTCTCAGCGCCTGCATCAGGTCCACCGCCGCCGCCCGCCGCGCCGGCAGCCACGCAGACGCCAATCCACATGCCAGCAAAACCAGGGTCACAGCCGCCATCGTCCATGGGTCGTGCGGCTTCACGCCATACAAGAACATGCCCAGCAGCAAGCTGGAGAAATACGCCAGCACCAATCCCAGCGCTGAGCCGACTATCAGCATCCAGCCGGCCTGCCGCAGCACCAGGCCCATCACCTGGCCGCGTTGCGCGCCCAGCGCCATGCGCAGGCCCAGCTCCCGGGTGCGCTGGTTTACCAGGTACGCCAACAGCCCGTAGATTCCCGACACGCACAGCAGCAGCGCGCAGCCGCCAAAGATCTCCAGCAGCCGCGTGGCCAGTTGCTGGCTTCCATACGAGTCCTCCACGATCTGGTCCATGGTGGTGAAGTTGCTATTGGCCAGCTCCGGGCTGGCATTGCGCAGCAACTGGCGCAGCTCCGGCATGATGGAAGAAGGACTGCGCTCCGTGCGCACCGCCAGGTCCATCGCCATTCCCTCCGCGCCCTTGTAAAACATGCTGTCCGGCGTAATCTGCGGCAGGCAAGCCTCAATCTCAGGCTTTGACTGCTCGGCGACAGAAACCTGGCGCTCGTCGTCGAGCACTCCCACGACCACTGCTTTTCGATCCTTCCCGTAGCTCATCAGCGCGGTGCCCAGAATTTTTCCTGCATCGTCGTCCTGTCCGGTCCATGCTTTCTCAAACGCGCGATTCACCACCACCACAGGCTGCGAACCCGGCGTATCTCCCTCGTTGAAAAATCTTCCCTTGAGCATCCTGAAGCCGAATACCTTTTGCATCTCAGGGCTCACGGCGCGGAATTGCGATTGCAGTTCGCGATGCCGCACATCGGCGGCACTGTTCCCGTCGGAAGAAAACGTGAAGATCATCGAGAAGGTCTTGCCCAGCGGCACCTCGGTCATGAGCGAGGCGCTTTGCACTCCAGGTACGTGTTGCACCCTTTCCAGCAGCGGCTCGTAGAACTCCGTGGTCATGTTCCTTCCGGCGAATTTGTAAGCTGGAATGGTCATATTGGCCACAATCACGTGATCGGTGCGGAAGCCCAGCGGAACATGTTTCAAGGCATAGATTGAGCGCAGCAGCAGCCCGCATCCGGCCAGAAGGGTCAGTGACATGGCAATCTCGGTAATCACCAGCACCGCGCGCAGCCGATGCTGCCCCCGGCCAGCGCCGCTCTGTGGACTGCCCGTGCGCAACGCCGGCTCAATCGAAGCTCGTGCCGCTCCCATTGCCGGCAACAGAGAGGAAAACAGCGCGCTCAGCACCGTCAAGCCCGCCAGAGCAGCAATCACTGCAACACTGGGCGTCATCTTCTGGTGCACGCCGAACTGCGTGGTCAGCGCATGGGCAAACAGTTGCAGTGTCAGCGTGCCCAGAGCCAGCCCCAGCAGCGAGCCAAGCACGCTCAGAACCAGCCCCTCGGCCAATAGCTGCTGCACAATCTGCCAGCGGCTCGCGCCCAGTGCTCCACGCACCGCAATCTCCCGCTGCCGTGCCGAGGAACGCGCCAGCATCAGGCTGGTCACGTTCAGGCAGGCAATCAGCCACAGCACGCCCGCGGCGCCAAACAGCGCCAGCAGGGATTTGCGCACATTATCCTTGACCAGCGAATCGCCGTAGGTTTGCAACTCGATGGAGCTGACCAGTTCGCGCTGGTAAGGGTCTGTGTATTCCGCGGCCACACTGGGCTGGATGCCGCGCAGCTCCGCCTGTGCCGCGTTGAGGCTGATCCCCGGCTTCAGCCGCGCAACGGCCTCATAGAACACCACTCCATGGGCTGGGCGCACCTTGTCGGCATTGCCAAGGATGATGGGCTTCCACACCACGGGCCTTGCCCCGCCAAAAGGGAATGTGAAACCGCGCGGCATCACACCCACCACGATGTAGGAATCCCCGCTCATTTTCACCGTCCTGCCCAGGATCTTCGAGTCGCTGCCGAAGGCTGTGCGCCACACGGTATCGCTCAAAATCAGCGAGTGCGCGTCCTCCGCGCTGACCGATCCCCAATCGGACCCGGCTTTAAAGCCGCGGCCCATGGCAGGCTGCACACCGAGCGTCGCAAGCAGATTGGAGCTGATCTGCGGCGAATCCACCTGCGTAGCGCCCGCATTGTCTTCAAGGAATGAGACCCTTGCGAGACCTGAGGTGCTAAAGTAGCCAATCTCCTTTAGCGAGCGGCTGCGCTCGGCCCACTCCCGCAGATCCAGATAGGGCGCTCCCCAGCCGACCGGCCCTTTCTTCCCCGACTCTTGTATCTTCACCAGTTGCCGTGGATGGTCATACGGCAAGGGCCGCAGCGGCACGCGATCCACCACCGTATACATGGCCGCCGTCGCGCCCAGACCCAGCGCCAGCATCCCGATCACGGTGCAGGTGTATCCCGGAGACTTGCGCAGTTGCCGGAGCGCATAACGCAGATCGCGCACAAATCGCTCCAGCCAAACCCATGCCCAGGTCTCGTGCGTCTCGTCCCTCACCAGCGCAATGTTCCCAAACGCGCGCAGCGCCGCGTAACGCGCCTCTTCGGCGCTCATGCCCGCGGCCACGTTCTCGGCAGTCTGCTGCTCAATATGAAACTGCAACTCGTCGTCCAGGTGAGCCGCGGCCTTCCCGCGCCCGAACAGCATTGCGATCTTCATTCTTAACTTCGCCAGCCAGCGCATCGTACTCTCCTCAGGCTTCCGCCATTACCAGTTCAATGGCCGCCGACAACCGCGCCCAGTTGGCGGTTTCCTTTTGCAACTGCCCGCGCCCCGCCGCGGTCAGCGAGTAGAACTTCGCCTGCCGGCCGGTTTCGCTCTCCGCCCATTTGGCCTTGATCCAGCCCTGCTGCTCCAGCCGGTGCAGCGCCGGGTAAAGCGAGCCCTGCTGCACCTGCAACACCTCGCCTGAAACCTGCTGAATGCGCTTGCCGATGGCCCAGCCGTGCATGGCCTCCGGTGAGAGCGTCTTCAGAATCAGCAGGTCGAGCGTTCCCTGCACAAGATCGTTTGGTTTTCCCATACCTAGATTATCTACAACATGCAAGTGTAGACCGTCAAGGTATGCCGGCAAATTTTGCCCGATCCCGCCCCCGGTTTATCGTCCCTGGACGTTCGCTCCGGCACTCGCAAAATTTCTCTCTTTTGCCTTTGCCTGTTTCCCCTGTATGCTCCAGACGCGGGAGGTCGCATCGCCATGGGGCAAGTGCCGGTACGTGTGATTACAGTGGAGCGCGAGTACGGTTCGCGCGGCGGAGAGTTTGCGCACGACCTGGCAGCGCGGCTGGGCTGGCGGCTGCTCGATTCGGAGCTGCCCTGTGCGGCGGCGCGCGCGGCCGGGGTTTCTCCTGAGCTGGCCGCCAAGTACGACGAGCGCCTCGATCCCTGGTACTACCGCTACGGCAAGGTCTTCTGGCAGGACTCGGGCTATTCCATGTCCGGCCTCTCCGAGGACCAGGTCTTCGACTCCGAGCGCATGTTGTCGCTCATCCGCCAGGAAATTCTAAAGGCCGCAAAGGAGGGCAACTGCGTTCTGGTGGGCCGCGGCGCGGCCTGTGCCCTGGCCGGACAGCCGGGATGCTTTCACGTCTTCGTCTACGCCACGGCCTCTGCCAAGCGCGACTGGTTCACGCGCGCCTTTCCCAACCAGGCCCAGCACGCCGACCAGCTCATGGCCGCCTTTGACAAGCGCCGCGCCGCGGTCATCCGCAAGTTCTATCAGCAGGAGTGGTGCGCGCGCGGGCTTTATCACATGCTGCTGAACTCGTGCATCGGCAATGAAACCATGATCGCCGCCGTGCAGGGCGCAACCGGCCTTGCCGCCGCGGCGAAACAGGTGGCAGGCTGATGAATGAACAGCCCGCCACCTTCTATTCCCTAGTCCCTATTCCCTACACGGCTACCCGCCGCACCCGTTGGCCAATCCGCGTGAAAACCTCCCACGGAATGGTTCCCGCGGCCTCGGCGTGGTCGAATGCGGTAATCGTCTCGGTCCCTTGCGTTCCCAGGATCACCACTTCGTCGCCGGCTTCCACGTCCGGAATCTCCGTCACGTCCATCACCGCCTGGTCCATGCTGATGCGGCCCACCAGCGGCGCGCGCATGCCGCGAACCAGCAGGCTGAAGCGGTTGCCCAGGAGCCGGTCCAGCCCGTCGGCGTACCCCACGGCCAAAAGCGCCAGCCGCATCGGCTCGCTGGCCACAAAGGTACCGTTGTAGCCCACCACCGCGCCGGCAGGAACCGAGCGCAGGGAGGTCACTCGCGTCTTCCAGCTCAACACCGGCTGCAGTTGGGCGCGCGCGGCGGTCAGGGAGGCAGGCTCCCGTGGCTCAAAGTCCGGGTCAAACTGCGGCGCAAGGCCATACAGCGCCAGCCCCGGCCGCATCATGGTCTTCATCCCATGGCGGTCGGCCAAGGCGGCAATCTCGCCTGCCTGGCCGGCCAGCAGCGCGGCGGAGCTGCCCACGTTGAACCATTCGGCGTAGAGGCCCGTGTCTTCAACCCGGCGCAGCACCTCGGCCATCTGGGCCAGTTGCGACTCGGTCACCGCGCCATCGGCTTCGTCGGCGGCAAACAGGTGGGTCATTACGCCCTCAAGCTTGAGCGGCGACTCGGGAACAAACCGCGCCAAAGCCGCGCCAATCCGGTCCGGACTCACGCCCTGGCGGCTCATGCCGGTATCGATTTCCAGGTGAATCGGCAGCGATCCTGCCGGCGCTCCCGCGGCCCGCGCGGCGCTTTCCAGCTCATCCAGTTGCCAGCGCTCCCAGGCCACGGCCGTCAGCCCGTGCTCCACCACCGCCGCGCCCTGGCCGGGAAAGATGCCGCCAATCACCAGAACCCGCGTATCGGGACACAGGGCACGCGCCGCCACGCCTTCTTCCACTGAGGTCACGCCCAGCCACCTGGCTCCGGCGCGCACCGCGGCCGGAGCGCAAAGCTCCAGCGAGTGGCCGTAGGCGTCCGCCTTCACAATGGCCAGCAACTCCGCATGGGGCGCGGCCAGGGTTTGCAGAAAGCGATAGTTTTCTTCCAGGGAACGGGTGCGGATTTCAACCCAGCAGGGGCGCATTGGCATTTGGCTGTCCAAGCGTTAAGTTTACCGCGAGAGCGCAACGCCTCGTCTCACCAGGGCAAACGCCACCACGGTTTCGCCCTGCAAAGCAAGCCCGTCGAGCAGCTTCGCTTCCCGCTCATGCGGCACCGGCATCTCGCAGGCGGCCACCTCTTGCGGAGAAGCGCCGATGAAGCACAGTTCGCAGTGGCCCAGGCCTTCAGCGCCCTCCGCGCCGCCCTCCATGCGAACCGGAGGACCGAAGACCCGGCAGGTCATGGGACGGCTCTCGTACACCGCGCAAAGCCCGGTCACGGGGTCCAGCGCCGGACAGGCCGCTTCGTTGGCAAACGCCTCAAAGCGCTCCCGGTCCGCATCCGAGTCGCCCAGCAGCCCGGTCTCCCGGTCGCCCGGAAAATCGGCTCCGTGCTCGTCAAGCCACGCCTGCGCCCGCCGCTCGATTTCCGCCGCCAGCGCAGGTTCCGCGGCCCGCAGCGCATCCATCCCGTCGTGAAGTCGCAGAGCATCCAGCGCGCTGATGGCAAAGGCCCCATGGCAGCACTGTGTGCATCCCGGCCGGCACTCAAGCCAATCCCCGGCCCGCCGCGCCGCATCGGCCAGCGCCGCATCCATGATCTGCACCAGTTCCTGATCGCCCTCGGGTAAGCGCATGACGGCAAGCATAACGGATTCGGCGGCGCTGGGCTGCGCGTTTCTTCGGGCCGATGGAGCTCAGGGTAGGGTATAGTCGTTGCGTAGCCCCCGTGAGGTCCCCATTGAAGTCCATTCAGTTGCTTCTTCCCCTCGTGCTGTTGTCTGGCGCTGCCCCTGTCACATTCTCTCAAACCGGCAGGCTGCTGGTTGCCCAAAAGGGTGACCACAGCCTCGCCATCGTCGATCCGGCCGCCGGCGCCGTTCTCACCTCCGTTGCCGAGAACGGCGTCACCGGCCATGAGACCGTAGCCTCGCCTGACGGTCGCTTCGCTTATGTGCCCATCTATGGCAACTCCGGCGTGGGCAGCCCCGGCACCGACGGCCACAACATGGTTGTCATCGATCTGGCCTCACATGCGGTCGTGGGCAACGTCGACTTCGGCCATGGCGTGCGCCCGCACTGCCCGGTCTTCGGACCCAGGGACGGACTGCTCTACGTGACCACCGAGATTGACCAATCGGTGTCGATCGTCGATCCTAAAACGCTGCAGATTGTTGGGTCCATCCCCACCGGACAGTCCGAGAGCCACATGCTGGTCCTTTCGCACGACGGCCGGCGCGGCTACACGGCCAACGTGGGGCCGGGCACGGTCTCGGTGCTGGACATTCCGGCGCGTAAATTGCTCGCCGTCCTTCAGATCTCGGGCAGCACGCAGCGCATCGCCATCTCCAACGACGACCACTGGGTATTTACCGCCGATCAAGTCGAGCCGCGGCTGGCGGTCATCGGCGCCGCGGCGGAACAGGTCAGTACCTGGGTTCCGCTCGACGGGTTAGGCTACGGAGGCGCGCCCTCCCGCGACGGGAAATGGCTGCTCATCGCCATCCCCAGGCAGAACAAGGTGGACGTCATCGATCTGCGGACCATGAAACTGGCGCGCTCCATTGCGGTCGGCGCGTCACCGCAGGAGGTGCTGGTGCGCCCCGACGGCAAGATGGCTTACGTCTCCTGCACCGGCAGCAACGAGGTGGACGAGATCGACCTGGGTTCGTGGAAGGTGACGCGGACAATTGCAACCGGCAAAGGCACAGATGGCCTTGCCTGGGCCACCTGCGGTGGGGCAGCCGGCGCTTGCGCGCCATAAATTCCGTTGGCTTTGATCCTTGCGGCAGAATAGAGCCGCAAGGATGGGGTGCGCCCGGCTACCTCTACCCTCCGGCATGTCACCTCGGTAGCGGCGGTGGTTCAGGGTGTACCCCCCCACTGGTATTTTGGGAGTAAAATACTGCGGCACATAGACTTACAGAGGGGGTAGCGCTGTAAAATCCTCTAAATATTGAAGTTATTTGCAGAATCCTCTGCCGTAAGGGCTTACGGGCGTTTTTGGGACCGTTTCCGGCATTTCGTCCCGCATGGTGACGAGGACGGTCTCGGTGAACGGCCCGGGCATGAAGGCTCTGTTTCTGCCTGTGCGCGTTTTCCGGGGGCTGAGGCTCCCCGGATCCCTTCGCTCACTATGACCATTGTGCGCCGAGGGTGGGTAATTATCTGCAAATTAGTTGGCAGTGGTCAGAGACCTGGAACGAGAGACCAGGGAGGCAGGGACCGGACAAGCAATGCGCCGAAGTGAGGATTACGGCAGCTTGAAGGCTTTGACGGCGATGGCGTTGGGGGCGCGGCCCGTGGAGAGCAGCGTGAAACTATGCCGTATCGCTTCAGTTGGAGTGGCCGGGGGGGCGGCTGTACGGACCACGGCGACGTCGTTGGAGCGGGTATCGACGACCAGAAGCAGGTGTCCGGCGGTGGAAAAGGCCAGCGCCGAGGGGCCGTCGCCAACCTGGATGGAGGCGATGCGCTTGCCGTCGTCCACGGCGTAGACCGTGACGTACTGCGAGTGGAAATTGCTCACGTAGAGTATGGAGTTGTCGCTCGAAACCAGGCCGCGAACGGGACTGTCGCCCATCATGTAGGCTCCGCCCACGTCGTCGGTGCTGGTGACCACCTCGGAGATCGAGTCGGAGAGGGAATTGGAGACAAACAACTCGCCGCCGTCGGGCTTGAGCGCCAGTTGTACCGGGGCGTGGCCCACGTCCAGCAACGATTCCAGCCGGTCGGGTTGGGCGGGATTGTTCTTCGGGTGGGCCAGGGCAATGGCCATGATCTGGTGGCCTTTGGAGCAGGCTACAAACGCTTTCGAGGAGTCAGGCAGAATCACGGCATCGTCTGCGCCAGCGCAGCCCGGAAAGACGGCGCGCACGGTGCGGGATTCCGGATCGATGAGGCTCACCGAATTCCCGTCGCGATTGGCAACCACCAGGGTCTTGCCGTCGGGGCTCAGGCGGGTTGAAGCGGGTCCCTCGCCGGTGCCGATCTGGGCAATCTCGCTGCGGGCCTTCAGGTCCAGAACAGAGATGCTGTTCGAGCCCGCGTTGGCCACATAAGCCAGGTCCCCGGCGGGGTCAAGCTCGATGGAGGTCGGCTGGCGGTGGACGGCGATAGTGGCTGCGATGCTGTTATTTTCAGCGTTGATGACCGAGATGGAGCCTTGCGCGCCCGCTGCGCCGGAGTTGACCACATACACTTCATTGCGGGTGGAACTGGCTGCCACGGCCACCGGATTCACGCCCACGGCCACTTCGCGGTCCACGCGGACGTTCACCACGTCCAGCACGGTGACGGTGCCGCTGCCGCCGTTGGTCACGTAGGCATATTCGCGATAGTTGGCGGGATATGTTGGGAAATCGTGGGGCCGGCAGGCGGTCAGGGGCAGAGCGAGCATGGTCAGCGCGAAAAGTCTGCGGGCGCTGCGGCCCCGTAGAGATGCAATTCCGAACGTGCTGGAGAATGGGTTCATGGGAGCCTGTTTACACCACGGCAGCGTCCACATGAATGCCGCGAGGCAACTGGCGGCCTACGATGGGGGCGATCTGCCCGATCTCGTCCATCATACTGGCAAACTGCCGGGGGTAGATGGATTGCGGTCCGTCAGAGAGCGCTTTGTCGGGTTGGTGGTGCACCTCCACCAGGACGCCGTCGGCGCCCGTGGCCACCGCGGCCCGGGCCATGGGCAGCACGCTGTCGCGCCTGCCGGTGCCGTGGCTGGGGTCAACCAGGATGGGCAGATGGCTGACCCGCTGGATGGCGGGAACAATGCTCAGGTCCAGCGTGTTGCGGGCGTGGTCGGCAAAGGTGCGCACGCCGCGCTCGCAGAGAATCACCTCGTAATTCCCCTCGCTCATCACGTACTCGGCCGACATCAGAAACTCTTCCAGCGTGGCGCTCAGCCCGCGCTTCAGCAGCACCGGCTTGCGCAGGCGCCCGGCGCTTTTCAGCAGCGAATAATTCTGCATGTTGCGCGCGCCGATCTGGATGATGTCCGCGTACTCGGCCACCAGTTCCAGAGATTCGTTGTCGATGGCTTCGGTCACGATGCGCATTCCGAAGCGGCTGCGGATCTCGGCCATGATGCGCAGAGCCTCAAGACCGAGACCCTGAAAAGCGTAGGGAGAGGTGCGGGGTTTGTATGCGCCGCCGCGGAAAAACTGTGCGCCGGCAGCAGCCACCAGTTCGGCTATGGCGAAGGCCTGGTCTCTGCTTTCAATCGAGCAAGGGCCGGCGATCACAGCCAGGTCAAGGCCGCCGATGGTGGCGTTGGTTCCCGCAAAGCGGATGACGGTATCTTCTTCTTTAACGTCCCGGCTGGCTAGTTTATAGGCTTTTGAAACACGGATAACTTCGGCAACACCGGGAAGTTCCTCCAGGTTGCCGCGGTCCACTTCGCCCTGGTTGCCGGTGATGCCTATGGCGGTGCGCTGAGCTCCGGGAAGGGGATGAGCACGGAAGCCCAACTGTTCTATATGTTCGCAAACCGCCCGGATTTCATCCGGCGTGGCCTGCGCTTTCATCACTACTAACATCGTGAGCCCTCAAACCACCAGTCTACCGGCTGGAACGGTGAAGGGCAATTTCTAACAGGGACTCAAGCCTGCAACGGTTTCTGATCTTTGCCGGGTTGAAGGTTGAAACTGCTCAAAACAACGCGCCTCGAAATAGCAATAAAAAAGATCAAGGATGGCGAAGCATTGTGCAACCGTTGCGGTACTTAGTCGGAGTCGGCTTCGTCGGCTTCTGCGCCGGACTTGGCTGCGACAATCGCTGGAGCTACCACCATTCCCACAAAAGCAAGGGCAATCAATAGGTCATGCATCGTTCATTCTCCTTGTGCGGCTCTTGAGAGCCTGTCCACAATTCAATGATCGGTGTAATTTGAGAAAACCAAAATACCACTTACACTTCTTTTGGTGAGCAGCAGGAGGGATGCTCGTAACACGAAAGTGGGATACCGGAATCGTGGAAGCGGTGAGCAACTGGCGGCCTCCGTCAGAGCCCGGCGCCAGTCCCCCCGGCCCCGCCTTGATCCGCTGCAGGTTCGCGTCATGCGCCGGAAACGCAACCAGCCTATAATGAAGCATGGCGACTGCCCGGCAAGCCATTCCGGCAGAGGTTCCAGGCGCGCCCGCGCCGTCCGGCGGGGTGATGCCGGAGCCAGTGCGCGAAGCAGCCCCCCGGCCCATCGATCTGCGTTTTGAAGCGCTCCTCAAACAGGTCCACGCCAACCGGCCCAGCGATGACATTTCTCTTATCCGCAAGGCCTGGGAATTCTGCGTCAAGCATCATGAGGGGCAGATGCGCGCCTCCGGCGAGCCCTACATCATCCACCCGCTCGAGGTAGCCGAGGTGCTGGCGGAGATGAAGATGGACTCCACGGCCATCGCCGCCGGCCTGCTGCACGACGCCGTCGAAGACACGCCCGCCACCAATGAAGAGATCGAAGCCGGCTTTGGCGACCAGGTGGCCCACATCGTCGAGGGCGTCACCAAGATCGACAAAATCCAGTTTGCCAACCGCGAGGACCGCCAGGCTGAAAATGTCCGCAAGATGCTGCTGGCCATGGTCTCTGACGTGCGCGTAGTGCTTATCAAGCTGGCCGACCGCCTGCACAACATGCGCACCCTGGAGCACCTGCAGCCGGACCGCCAGGAGGCCATCGCCCGCGAGACACAGGACATCTACGCTCCGCTGGCCCACCGCCTGGGCATGGGCAAAGTCCGCGGCGAGCTTGAAGATCTGGCCTTCCGCTACACCGACCCGGTCAGCTACGAGAAGGTTTCGGCGGCCGTCGAGTCCCGCCGCATCGAGGGCGAGCAGTTCCTGCGCGGCGTGGAAGACACGCTGGTCGAGCAGTTGCGCGAAAACGGCATCGAGGCCCGCGTCGAGTGGCGCATCAAGCGCCTCTATTCCATCTTCCAGAAGATTGAGCGCTCCAAGGTTTCCTTCGACCAGGTCTATGATTTGCTGGCCATTCGCGTCATCACGCAGGACGTGGCTTCCTGTTACGCCGTCTTCGGCCTCATCCACACCCTGTGGCGTCCGGTGCCGGGCCGCATCAAGGACTTCATCGCCATTCCCCGCGCCAACCGCTACCAATCGCTGCACACCACGGTGATGGGCGCCAGCGGTCACCAGTTTGAGGTGCAGATTCGCACCGAGGAGATGCACCGCATCGCCGAGGAAGGCATTGCGGCCCACTGGAAGTACAAGTCCGGCGGAGTCATGGTCACCGCCCGCGACGAAGAACGGCTCAACTGGATTCGCCAGTTGGTCGAGTGGCAAAAGGAGATGACCGATCCCAACGAGTTTCTCTCCAGCCTGAAAATGGATCTCTATCCCGACGAGGTCTATACCTTCACGCCCAAGGGGAAGGTCGTCGTGGTCCCGGCCGACGCCACGCCCATCGACTTTGCCTATACCATTCACACCGAAGTGGGCCACACCTGCGTAGGCGCCAAGGTCAACGGCCGCATGGTGCAACTGCGCTCCAAGCTGCGCACCGGCGACATTGTCGAAATCGTCACCCAGAAAGATCACAAGCCAAGCCGCGACTGGCTCACCTTCGTCAAGAGCCCGCGCGCCCGCAACAAGATCAAGCACTGGCTCAACGAGGACCAGCGCCGCCGCGCGGTCGAGATCGGCCGCAAGCTTCTGGAGCGCGAGGCGCGCAAGTTCAAGGTGCCGATGAGCCAGATCACCGACCAGGATTTGGGCCGCGTTGCCGGCGAGTATGGCGTGACCACCGCAGCCGACCTGCTGGCCACACTGGGCCAGGGCAAGCACACCGCCCACAATGTGCTCAACAAGCTGGCGCCGGGGTTGGCCAGCCAGATCGAGGCCGAGCCGGAAGCCAGGCCCGGCAGCGAAGGCGCCATGTCCGATGCGGTGCGCAAGCTGCACCTCACCGGTTCCGACTCGCTCCAGGTGGAGGGCCAGAACGATCTGCTGGTCTATCGCGCGCGCTGTTGCAATCCCATCCGCGGAGAAGAAATCATTGGCTACGTCACGCGCGGCAAGGGCGTGGCCGTTCATGCGCGCAGTTGCCCCAATGTGCAGAATCTGCTCTATGAGAGCGACCGCCGCATCAACGTCGAGTGGTCCCGCGTCGGCGATCAGACCGCCGGCCGTCCCCAGCGCTACCCGGTCAAGATCACCGTCTTTTGCGACAACCGCGCCGGCATGTTGAAGGAGTTGACCGCCGTCATCTCCGACGACAACACCAACATTCGCGGCGTTGAAACCCGCGAAAGCGAAGAAGGCGAGGCCGTCGTGGAGTTTGTGGTGGAAGCCGAAGATCTGCACCACCTCAACCGCATGGTCCTCGGCATTCGCCGCGTGGCCGGTGTGCGCGCCGTGCAGAGAACGCAAAAGCTGTAGCACAGCCCCGGCTCTCAAGCCGGATTTCCCGCTTTCCCGCCAAGGCAAACCATAGAGCTAAACGGAACAGACTTGCGCCGTTCGCGGTGCAACCCTGTCTACGTGTGCGCTCATTGTGCGCTGTGGAAGGGGATGAAAACCCACCTCCGCGGAGCAGATGAGGCTTACCAAGAGCCGGTCCGCATGCATCTGGAGGCCATTCGATGGACGGCGCAATTACCAAACCCTTTGATACCCATACCTTTCTCGCCACCGAAGGCCCGGGAAGAAGCATCAGCCGTCACCCGGCACGGCAGGCGTTCTTTTCTCAGGGAGGCCCCGCCGACGCGGTGTTCTATCTGCAGAATGGCCGGGCAAAGCTCACCGTTATCTCCAAGCGAGGCAAGGAAGCGACGGTTACGCTGCTTACCACAGGGGACTTTTTCGGCGAGGAGTCCATGGCGGAACCAGGGGCGCTGCGTACCTCCACGGCATCGGCCATCTCCGTCTGCATGGTGCTCCGCATCGAGCGGGAACGGATGCTCCGCACGCTCCATGAGCAACATGCCTTCTCCGATTTCTTCATGAAGTTCATCCTCATGCGCGGTATCCGGACCCAGGCCGATCTTGTCGATCAGCTCTTCAACTCCAGCGAACGGCGTCTGGCGCGGATACTGCTGCTCATGGCCGATTTCGGCAAGCCGGGCGAGCCGGAGCCGCTGATTCCGCACGTAACCCAGGAGACCCTTGCGGAGATGATCGGCACCACCCGCTCCCGCGTCAGCTTCTTCATGAATCGCTTCAGAAAGCTCGGCTACATCACTTACAACGGCCGCATCCGCGTGAACCTGTCGCTGCTCAACATGGTTCTGCAGGATTCACTTCCGGAGGAGAATGCGACCCGGCCCAGACTGCTCGATCCTCCGCCCAGTCCAGCGCAAATTGCCAAGCGGGCCAGACTGGTTTGAGTTGCCGGCTCGGGAATTTCCTCCTCGAAGTCTCATGCAAACCTGAACCATTACGCACCATGGAGATCTCATGTCATTTGGAATTTATGCTGCAGGGTTCGCCATCCTGATTGGCGGACTGGTGTACGCCGCGCACCTGATGCACATGCCCATGCATTGGATGATTGCGGGCGCGGTGGTCATGGCCGGCCTGGGAATTCTATCGGCTGTAAAAGCTACGCGGCAGAAAGACTCTGCCAACTAACGCTTGCCAACTAAACCAGCTCCAGCGCGGCCAACCCTTTGCGTGGCGGAATAAAGCTGTCGGAGCGCCAGGCGATGGCGAGCTTCTCGCGGCTCAGCAGCTTGCGAATCTGCCCGCGTGCGTGGTCGGCCCAGGGACCCTGGTTGTCCAGCCGCGCATACGACTGCCAGTGGCGCAGGGCGCAGCGATGCTGCCCCTTGCGCTCGTAGGCCAGCGCCAGGTTGTAGTGGGCGTCGGCGTAGCGGGGCGCCAGCGCTACGGCCTTATGGTAAGCGGCAATGGATTCATCCGGCCGCTCCAGCTCATCCAGCACGTTGCCCAGATCGAAGAAAGCCAGCACGTAACCGGGGTCGGCCTCGGTGGCGCGGCGGTAAAGTTCCTCGGCGCGGCTATATTGGCGCAGATGAAAGTGAACCGTCCCCAGGTTGATATACGCCGCGGCGTACTCCGGATCAATCGCCAGAATCTCCTCGTAAAGAGTGATCGCGCGCTGCTTCTCTCCCGACTCCTCGGCCTGCACCGCGGCCAGAAAACGGTCCTGAATCCCGCGCAAGCCAGTCGAGCCGGGCCGCCGCAGCGGAGACACGTCAGAGACCGCCGACGGCCGGTCCATACTTTCCATCCGGTCAAGACGCTCGAAGTCGAAGAGCAACTGGCGGCGAATCGGATCGACCATGGCCCCATGGTGGCGGAAGGCCAATCGCGTTCCGGTGCGCACCAGGCAGGCCTCCAGCAGCGGGTTTGCCATGCCGGCCACCGCTTTCATGGCGACAATCGAGTGCCGTATCGAGGCCGCGGACACATCTTCCTCGCGCAGGGCGCGCAGCGTCCGCAACTGCCCCAGATCCTGAAAGGTGTAGGTCTGCAGTTGGGGAAATATTCCGGCTCGCTCCCATCCCTGCAGTTGGCGGGAGCTGATCTGCAAGATACGCAACACGTCCTGACGGCTATAGCTGGTCACTCTTCAATGCTCCCGTGGATGGTCCGGCTTGGCTGCAAATCTGGAACTCATGTCGTGCACCTGGGTTCTGGACTCTGCCCCGGACTCGGTTCATGGAACAGCGATTGAGAAACCGCTCTTGCTGCGATTATGCCAAGAGTATGAGTGGATAAGCAGACCGCAACTACCGCCGCAACAAAAATACTCGTGGAAAAACAGGTGTCTGATTTGGTTCATGCGGAGGGCCAGATGCCGGGCGGCCTGTGGAAAATAGGTCGGTAAATCGATAAAACTCGTCTAATTCCCTATAGAAACCGGCAACAAAGGCTGTAATTCAGCGTGCGGGGTGAGGAATGGAGCCGACGGTCAGACTCGAACTGACGACCTGCTGATTACGAATCAGCTGCTCTACCAACTGAGCTACGTCGGCTTGTTGCTCATCAGATTGTATCGTTGCTCCCGGGTAAGGTAAAGCGGCACGCGCTCCGCAGCCGCTATACTGCTCCCCATGCAGAACAATCCGCTCGTGGAATGGCAGAGACTGACCCAGCTCTACCGCGAGAAAAACGACGACGAACTGCTCGACCTGGCAGCCGACGCCGCCGATCTGACTGAGGTCGCGCAGCAGGTTCTCCGCGGCGAGATGAAGACACGCGGTCTGGACAAACAAAGTTTGGCGGCCAGTGAGCCGATCGAGCCGGATCGCTCCGCGGATCTGAAATATGATTCCGATGTCAGCCTGACGGATACAGACGATTCGGCCGCTGAAGACGCCCGCGCGCAAAGCGATCTGCCCAGCGAGTACTCCTGGAAGACGCTGCTGTGCGAGTGTGAAGATCGCGAAGAAGCAGATCAGATCTCCGAGGTCTTGAAGCAAGCGGGAATCGAGAGCTGGATCGAAACCCCCGGATCGAATTCCCTGTACACCCAATTGGACCAGAGAAATCCCCGCGTCCTGGTCGCCGCCGATCAACTGGATGAGGCGCGTGCAATCGTCGTAAGACCGATTCCGCAGGAAATCATCGATCGATCCAAAATGCAGGAGCCCGATTACGAACTGCCAGTTTGTCCTAGTTGCGGCGCCGCCGACCCGGTGCTGGAAGGCGTCGATCCGTGCAATCGCTGGCGCTGCGAAGCGTGCGGAAAGCGCTGGACAGAAGCGATTGCCGGGACAGACGGGCAATCCGGAACCGCCGTCCCATAAACCCCGCTAAAAACGGAAAGAGCCGCCCGGCAACAGGGCAGCTCTTTCCTCAGGGAGAATAGTTCCAACGGAGGCAAAACCATCAGAACTTTCTGGCTGCATAGTAGGAGCGGGGGAAGGGAGTGTCAAGGAGAAATCGAAGGCGAAATAAGCCTTTACGATTCAATCATTTGCAAATCATTTTCCAGAGAAGGCACAGGCCGGATCTTCGACGCGTCTTCGCCTTTCCGTACCCCCTGAATTCCGTCTTTTCTAGGGGTTTTATTGGGTTTATGCCCTGTTTTCCACAGATTTGCGCCGCCGTTAACCCTTCAGATGCGGCTTGTCAACCGCATCGGGCAATACGACCGGATCGTCCCGCAGATCGATACGAATAAACTCCTCGTCGTAGACCGAGGAGATAGGCTTTCCTCTCGCAATGCGGTATGCGGCCCTGAAGCCACCCAGGAAAAATCCCAGCAGAATCGCCGCGCTGGCTCCAATGATCACCATTGTGGCGATGCCCATCAGCAGCTTGCCGGTCTTTGCCGTCTCTGACTCCATCGGCTGCGGAATCGACATGACGTTGGCTTCGTAGTTCACTGACTCCAGCAGCCTGTGGCTGTCGTCGGGAATCGCATCGCCCGAGACCAGAATCACCAGCGGTCCGCTGCGCCGCACCTCCAGTGAAGCCTGGTCGGAGTCCATCAGCGGCTTGGGCCAGGCAGGCTGGGCCTTGCTGCCGGCCTGGATGTAGGAGCGGATCTTTGTTTCCTGCGCGGCCGCCATCTGCGGCGTCGGGTAATCGATGATGGTCAGCGTGGCCGGCCCGGAGGTCAGCGTATAGTTTGCCGTCGCGGTCTCTGCGCCGCGGTCGAAGCCCACCACCTCCGGCGGCAGCACGCCGCCCGCGCCTGCATAGCTTGCCGGTCCAACCGCATAGTGCGTGGTCTGCCCGTCCAGCGAAGCGGTGGGCAGGTTGCCCAGGATGGGTGGCGCAAGCGACTTGATGCCGCCGGGGACAGGGATCTGGCCGGCCAGCTCGCGCAGTTGCGATCCGGCCATGGGACCGATGCGCGAAAACTGCGCATCCACCAGCGTGTTGCCCTTCCAGAAGATCACCCGGTTGTGGCTCGATGCCGCTCCCGTGCCGATATCCTCTTTCGGCCAGCCGTTCTGCCGGTAGAAGGTATAAGCGCCGTAGGCGCCGCTGGCGTCCTGAAAGCGCAGTGCGCGCAGGCTCAGCGTTTCGCCCTCGCGCTTGTAGTTGGCCAGCGCTCCGGCGGTAAAGTCGAACTCCTTGAGAGCCGCCGCATTGGCCGGGTCAGCCTGAGCGGGGTCGCTTACCGTCCTGGGCTTGTCCGCCGCAACCCATCCCGCAAAGGCGTCGGGCAGCAGTGCCTTGGGCACGGGAGGAATCACCAGGGGCATTACGGCCTGGGACGAAGAGGCTTTTGCCGGCGCAGCCTGCGCTTCGGCTGAAGCTGCGCTCCCCATCAGAGCTGCGGAACAAACCAGAATTACGAACAAACGCATCAAGAAAACACTCCAGACTTCAGGGTACACGGTCCCGTCGCCGCCTGTTGCCGGCGGCAATCCCTCTCTACTTGGACACTGGTTGTTGCTGAAAGGTTCCTGCAAACGGCTTTCGGCTTCCTGATTGCAGCCTACGCATCGCTGCGCCGCGGCAGCATCAGCCAGGCAGCGAGTGCGGCCAACGCCACCAGCACGACGGCCAGCGTATCCCCATGCAGCCCAAAAATCTGCACGGCAACCGCCGCAGCAACAATGAAACACCCGCCCCACAGGCAAAAGCAGGCCAAGCAGCGCACCAGTGGTCTCAGCCATGGATGTAGAGGAATCGACCGCAGGGATTTGCGGAAGTATCCAAGCGGATCGGCATAGAATTTGCGCGCCATATAAATCAGGTAAAAGCCCAAAGCAGCGCGCAACCCCACGGCCGCAATCGGATTGGAAAGCACGCGCGCGGGATCAAGCATGTTCATCGCCGCAACCTGCCACGCAATCATCCCACACAATTTTGCGCGGCGCTCACTTTCGCCCACCACGCATCGAACGCCGCCAGCGACCGATCGCACACCATGCGGTGCCGCTCCTTTTTGTCGCGCACCTTTTTGCGCAGCTCTTCTTCAAGCGGCTCCAGCAGGTCGAAGGTAATGTTGGCGGGTTGAAAATCCTTCACGTCGGCGTGCGTGATGTAGTGGACCAGCGAGCCGAGCGCGGAAGCGCGGGGAATGGGCACGGGTTCCTCGCCGCGGGCCAGCGCCGCCGCATAGATGCCCGCCAGCAGCCCGGTAGCGATCGATTCCGTATAGCCCTCCACGCCGGAAAGCTGCCCGGCAAACATCAGCCACGGAGCCGTCTTCAGCCGCAGGGTTTCGTCCAGCAACAGCGGCGCCTGAATGTAAGTGTTGCGATGAATCTGCCCGTAGCGCAGGAAGCGCGCGTTTTCCAGGCCCGGAATCAGCCGCAGCACGCGGGCCTGGTCGCCAAACTTCAAATGGTTTTGAAAGCCCACCAGGTTGTAGCTGTCGGCGCGCAGGTTCTCCTTGCGCAGTTGCACCACGGCCCACGGCGTTTTGCCGGTGCGCGGGTCGCGCAGCCCCACCGGCTTCATGGGACCGAAGCGCAGTGTGTCGCGTCCGCGCCGCGCAAGGATTTCGATAGGCAGGCAGCCTTCAAAGTACTCCAGCTTCTCCCACTCTTTGGTCTCGGCAGCCTCGGCGGCCAGCAGCGCATCCAGAAAGCGGTCGAACTCCTCGCGGTCCATGGGGCAGTTGATGTAGTCGGCAGTCCCTTTGTCCCAGCGCGCCGCCATGTACACCCGCTCCATGTCGATCGACTCGGCATCGACGATAGGCGAGATCGAGTCGTAAAAAGCCAGGCGGCCGGAGCCGGTAATGCGCTCAATCTCCCCGCTCAGCGCGTCGGAGGTCAACGGTCCGGTGGCCAGAATCGTCAAACCATAGCCCGCCGCATCAAATTCCGGCGCGTCCAGCCGCGTCACTTCTTCGCGGATCACGCGAATGGCAGGCTCCGCGGCGATGGCTTCCGAGATGCGCCGTGAAAACTCGACGCGATCCACGGCCAGCGCATGGCCCGCCGGTACGGCCGTTTCATCGGCAAGACGCAAAAGGGTTGAAGCTCCTCTGCGCATCTCCTGTTTCAGCAGCCAGGGCGCGGTGTTGGGCGATTCGCTCTTCAGGGAATTGGAGCAGACCAGTTCGCCAAAGTCCGTTGTCTGGTGGGCCGGCGTCAGCCGCGGCTGGCCGTCCACCATGGCCCGCATCTCGTAAAGGTCCACCTGGCAGCCCAGGCGCGCGGCGGTCAGTGCAGCTTCAGGGCCGGCAAGTCCGCCGCCAATCACGCGTATTTTCACTGTGCCGCCTCGATTGCCTGTCCTGCTTGAGCCGGCTCCGCTTCACCCGCCAACCGCTCCAGAGCCTTGCCGCTGATGCGCACATTGCGCCACTCGTCCAGAAATTCTGCGCCCATGGCGCGATAGAAATCGATTGCCGGAGTATTCCAGTCCAGAACCTCCCACTGCAGCCGGGGACAATTTTTTTCAACCGCGACGGCGGCCACCTGTTTCAGCAGCGCCTTGCCGATGCCCAGGCCGCGGAACTCCGGCTCGACAAAGATGTCCTCCAGGTAAATTCCCGGCCGGCCCATCCATGTGGAGTAGTTGAAAAAGTAGAGGGCAAAGCCGGCTGGCCGGCCCTCGTGCTCCGCCATCAGACAGGAATAGAAGGGGTTGGGGCCAAAACCATCCCTCAGCAAGCCCTCCTCGGTTGCCGTCACCGCGTCCGGTTCGCGCTCGTAGGCGGCCAGGGCGCGGATGAAAGTCAGTATTTGCGGTATGTCCGCGGGTGTCGCGGAGCGAATCGTCATTGCCATCTCTCCATTTTAGAGTGTGATACAGGCCACACCAAGCCGGCCTCTCCAGGCACTACCATGAAAAAGTGAGCACGCCCGGCGCAATCCGGCGCGGGATCACCGACACGGAGATGCAACCTGCGCCCGGGTTCATTCGTCAACTCAGAACAGCAACAATGCAGCCATGGCGCCAGGTGCTTCGCAAATCCTGCCATGTCCCCCTTGTGCCGGGGGCTCGATAGGATTTAACTTGGGTTCTGCTACCGGAAGTATTTCTGCTGGATCGCATCTGTGCCACGGAGTCTGTTCGGCCGCCCATGCATCCGGCCACCGGGGTCTTTGATTTTCTGCGGTAACTGTCTGCCAAGGGGCATTGTCTGCAAGGGCACGCGTGCTGAGTATCGCTGTTGGCGTTCACCCGTGACTGTTGATCAATTTTGACTTATTGGAGCTTGCGCGCCGTTTCGTTCGCGCCGCTCCCAAGGAGAAGAACATGAAACGCACCATTTCACTTTGGCTGGGCCTGCTGGCGTTTGCCCTCATGCCTGCGCTTGCGCAACAGAACATGGGCAAGATTCACGGTCACGTGACCAATCCGACCGAAGCGCCCCAGGGCAGCGGTACGGTGAGCCTTTCCACCGATGGCGGCAATACCTTGAAGTTCTACTTCCCGGTCAGCGCAACCGGCGACTATGCGGGCTCTGCGCCTGCCGGCAACTACATGGTGATTTACCGCGATGCCGATACCCCTCCGGGAAAAATCGTCGACTCTTTCAAGGGCGTCAAGATCGTCGCCGGCGAAGATACCCTGCAGGACATCGACATGTCCCGCAAGGAATTCCTCGACAAGATGACGCCTGACCAGCGCAAGCAGTTGGAAGAGCTCAAGAAGAGCAACGCTGCGGCAATCAAGGCGAATCAGGTTGTCAATAGCCTCAACTCCGATCTGCGGACTTCGAACCAGGACATTCACGAAGCCTCAACCGCGCGTGCGACTGCCGTTCAGACCCTGGGCGCAAACGCTTCCAAGGCCGATATCGATGCCAAGGTCCTGGAGATTCAGACAGCCAAGTACACCGACGTTGAAACCATGATGCTGAAAGACACCCAGCTCAGGCCGAACGAGGCCCTGATGTGGACCACCCTGGGGCGGGCGCAAATCGGCCTCAAAAAGTTCGACGATGCCGTCGTTTCCTTTAAGAAGGCGCTTGATCTTGAAGCTGCCAACAAGAGGCCGCGGCCGGATGTTCTCGGCAACTCCAATGCCGGTCTGGGCGAAATTTATGCGCGCCAGAGCAAAGTTCCGGAGGCGAATCAGGCTTATGACGCCGCCGCCGTTGCAGATCCGACGCGCGCCGCTTTCTACCTGCTGAACCAGGCGGTGATTTTCTTCCAGCAAAATAACACGGCTGCCCAGTTGGCCGCGGCAGATAAGGCCATCAAGGCAGATCCCAACCAGGCACTCCTCTACTACATCAAGGGCCAGGCCCTTATCCAGAACGCGACCGTCGATCCCAAAACGCAGCGCATCGTTCTTCCTGACGACTGCACAGCGGCCTACCAGAAGTACCTGGAACTTGCTCCGACCGGCCCTTATGCCAATGAGGTTGCGGGCATTCTCAGCCAGGCGGGACAGAAGGTCTCATCTGCCTACAAGGCCCCCAAGAAGTAACTTGCCGGCCTGTTCACGCGTTAGGGCGTCCGCGCAGCGGACGCCCTTCGTTTTTCTGCCCTTCTGCGGCCTCTCTGCGCGCCGTCCATCGCAACCTTCTACAATCCATTCAATGAGCTCTGCATTGCCCAGTTACGAGGAAGCCGCGGCCCTGGTTGCCGCGTATACCGCCCAACTGGCCCGGTTCCGCCCCGCCGCGGAACGCGTGGACGCCGGCAGAACGCCCGGCCGTGTGCTCGCCCGCCCTCTGTCTGCCGACCGCGACCAGCCTCCCTTCACCCGCTCCACCCGCGACGGATTTGCCTGCCGTGCGTTGGAGGCCTCCGCCCACATGCGCCTCAACCTGGTGGGCGCCACCCGCGCTGGCGGAGTGCCCGCGGGGCCGCTGCCCCCGGGCTCCGCATGGGAAGTCATGACCGGCGCTCCGGTGCCTCCAGGCGCCGATGCCGTGGTGATGCTCGAGCATGTTGAAGTGGCAAATGGCCAGGTCCGGCTGCTGCCGTCACGGACCATCGCTGAAGGCGAGAACATCGTGGCCCAGGGCGCTCAGGCGCGTAAAGGCGATGCGCTGCTTCCTGCCGGAACCGCAATCCAGTCCGCGCAACTGGCTCTCGCCGCGGCCTGCGGCCACGCTGCCCTTGAGGTCTTCGCCCGGCCCCGCGTCGCCATTCTCACCACCGGCGACGAACTGGTGCCGGTGAAGTGCGCGCCTGCTCCCGGGCAAATCCGCAACTCCAACGGCCCCATGCTGGCCGCGATGGTGGCCGCGGCGGGCGGCGAGCCCTGGGTTCTGCCCACCGCCGCAGACAATGCCAAGGCCCTCGACACCGCCCTCGCCCAGGCCGCCGACGCTGACTTTCTGCTCATGACCGGCGGCGTTTCGGCGGGGAAATTCGATCTGGTTGAGCCGGCTCTGGCCCGTGCCGGCGCCCGCTTCCACTTCACCGGCGTCCGCATCCAGCCCGGCAAGCCCGCGGTCTTTGGTGAAATGCCCCACAACGCCAATGCGGCCGGCAGCGCCGCCACCAGGGCGCGCGGCGCGGAACGCACTTTGCCTTTTTTCGGGCTTCCCGGCAATCCGGTTTCCTCTGCCGTCACCTTTCTGCTCTTTGCGGCGCCGGTGCTGGCTGCGCTTGCCGGCAGCCGAGAGCCCGGCCCGCGCTTTGCCCTGGCGCGCCTCGCTCCCCCAGCCGACCGGCACGGCAAGCCGGACCTCACCCGTTTTCTGCCGGCATTCTGCAACTTCTCCCCGTCCGCCGGTCAACTGCCTGAGGTCGCGTTCGTCCCCTGGCACGGTTCCGGCGACATCGTTGCCCTGGCTCGCTCCAACTGCTTCCTGGTCGTTCCCGAGGAAACTCATCCGCTTAAACCCGGCGCAATCGTCCGCATTCTGCTTTTCTGAGGCTGCCCATGCCTGAACCTGCGCATCCCCGTCTCTCGCACTTCGATCCATCCGGCCAGGCCTCCATGGTGGATGTCGGCGCCAAGCTGCCCACCCGGCGCACCGCCACCGCCTCGGCCTTCGTCGAGCTCTCCGCCGCCGTCCTTGCCGCTTTGCCCGCCAATCCCAAAGGCAACCCGCTTGAAGTAGCCCGCTTCGCCGGCATCCAGGCCGCCAAGCGCACCGCCGGCCTGATACCCATGTGCCATCCGCTTCCGCTCTCGCACATCGATGTCCAGGCGGAGATCGTCGCCGGCGGCGTGCGCATCACCGCCACCGTTGCCACCGTCGGCCCCACCGGCGTTGAGATGGAAGCCCTCACCGCCGCCTCGGTTGCCGCCCTCACCGTCTACGACATGACCAAGGCCCTCGACAAGTCCATCGTCATCCGCAATGTGCAGCTTGAAGCCAAGTCCGGCGGCAAGAGCGGCGACTTCTCGCGGCAGGATAACCGGCCATGATCCACGTCACCAGCCTTCTCCCGGCCTCGGAAATAAAATAGGGTCTACCTTCTGTTTGGAGCAGGCTCATGCACCGCTGCACAATTGTTGCTTTCTGTCTTGCCTTGTTTACACTTTCAGCCGCCGGGGTCCGTGCTCAATCCGTGGCCGTGTACCAGACCACTCCCGATCTGGTGGATGCCCTCTCGCCGCACCTGCCGCTGCATTTCTCCGCCAAGGCCGACTCCGCGGCAACCGCTCCGCTCATCACCGTGGACGATGCCCAGCGCTTTCAGGAGATCGACGGCTTCGGCGCCTCTCTCACGGATTCCGCGGCCTGGCTTTTTACCGCCAAGCTCTCCCCGTTGCAGACCGATGCTGCCTTCAAAACCCTGTTCAGCCGCAAGAACGGCATTGCCCTGAGTTTTCTCCGCCAGCCCATCGGCTCCTCTGATCTGGCCGTGACTTTCTACTCCCTCGACGACCTTTGCCAGCAAACGGCGCAGCCTTGCACCAGCCCCGCCAGCGCGGACGACTTCGGCTTCGCCCACTACACGCTCCAGCACGACCAGCAGGCCATTCTGCCGCTGCTCAAAAAAGCCCTGGCCCTCAATCCTTCCCTGCGCATCATGCTCACCCCGTGGAGCCCGCCCGGATGGATGAAGTCCTCAGGCTCCATGCTTGGCTCAAACCCTGAAACCAAAAAGCCGTCAACCCTCCGCCCCGAGGCTTCCACCGCCTTTGCTCTTTACCTGGTAAAGACCATCGAGGGCTACCAGGCGGTCGGCGCGCCCATCTACGCCCTCAGCGTGCAGAACGAGCCGCTCTACGCCCCGCCCACCTACAGCGGTATGCAGATGACGGCCGCCGTCCAGGCAGATTTTCTGGCCGACACGCTGGGGCCGTCCCTGGCTGACATGCGCCTCGGCACAAAAGTGATGGTCTACGACCACAACTGGGACCACCCGGAATACCCTGAGACGGTTCTCAAATACGACAAGGCGCGTGCTATGGCTGCCGGAACCGCCTGGCACCACTACGCCGGCGATCCGGCCGTCATGTCAAAAATCCACGATGAGTTTCCGCAAAAGGATCAGTGGGTGACTGAAGCCAGCGGCGGAGCCTGGCAGAAGGGAAGCGTCCTTCTGCAGGAGGCGTCTGAGTTGATCGCCGTCACCCGCAACTGGTCCCGCAGCTACGTGCTCTGGGCGCTGGCCACCGACCAGAATCACGGCCCTCATGTGGGCGGCTGCGACACTTGCCGCGGGCTGGTGACCATCGATCTCACCAATCCGGATCATCCCACAGTAAAGCCCGAATTGGACTATTACGTCCTCGGCCAGGCCAGCAAGTTCCTGCTGCCCGGAGCGGTGCGCATCGCCTCGGATGAGCCTTCCGGTACCCAGTTGAAAGACGTGGCTTTCCGCAATCCCGACGGCACCGTCGTGCTCTACACGTTGAACGCCGGCGCCGCCAGCCAGGAACTGCGCATCGGCTTTCACCAGAAGACGGTAGCCACCACCCTGCCGGCGGGAGCAGTGGCCACGTTTGTCTGGAAGCCCTGAGCCGGAAATCCTGCCCAGGAATCAGCTTTCTACTTCTGCGGCGCCGGTGGCGCTCCGGCGGGCGGTGCGCCTTGCGGTGGACGCATCCCTTCCTCGTGTGGAATCACGAACGCCTCCGGGTCCAGGTGGCCGCGATGGCAGGTGCCGCAGGTGACCGGCGCGGCGGGCGAGTCCATCTTGTCCATCTCCGCCACCTTGGCCACGTAATTCGTCTTGATGTCCTCGGTCATGGTGTACATGATCCGCGCCATGGCCTTCTCCGGCTTGGTGTCGTCCTCAAACTTGAGCCGCGGACGGCCGTTGGGGCCTACGTTGGTGGGGTCTGCCTGGTGGCAGGTGTCGCAATGCACGCCCAGCGAACCGGCCCATCCATCCATAAGCTCATGGACCTGCTGGCCGGTCAGGTTCTTGGGCAGCACCTTCAGGTTGGTGGGCGCGGGATAGGTGCGCGGCGGCCGTGCGCCGCCGGCAGGTGGCGGGCCTTGCGGAGCCTGGGCAACCGTGGCGACAGCGAAAACTGCGGCGGTCAGTACGGCAACCGCGATTGTGGGCGGGAACAGGGAAGTAGATTTCAAGCGGGGATCCTCGCGGATTGAAATGATGTTACTTACCGATGGACGAAATTCTACTCAACAAAGATGCGCTTGCCGATTAAATTCTTCGGCCCTGAAACGCAGCCGTGCCCCGCCAGCGCAAAACGCAGCGGCCAGTCCACGGCGTGCTTGATGCCGATGCGCGCCGTCACCAGCACTTCGCTTGCCCTGTAGCCGTCATCGCGCACCTGCAGCGGCGAGGCCGCATCCAGCAGGTCGAGTCCATTGTGGTCAAGCCGTGTCAGCGCCAGAGCCTGGCAGAGGCGGCTGGGCCCGGAGGTAAGCCGGCTCGGTTGCGCGCCGGATGCCAGATTGCGGTTTCGCTCCATCAGGTCTGCTCCATGCAATGGCTCCAGCGCGCGCAGCAGCACGCATCCCGCCCGGCCCTCCGGCTCGCAACTGATGTTCATGCAGAAGTACCGGCCGTAGATGGCATAGACATATGCATGACCTGCGGGACCAAACAGAACGGCGTTCCGCGGCGTGGGTCCGCGGTGGGAGTGCGCCGCCGGGTCGGGCGGTTCGTTGTGCGGGCCCAGGTAGGCCTCCACTTCCACGATTCTCCCCGCCAGCAGCCCCAGGGGTGAAACGTGCGCCAGCACCTTGCCCAGCAGCCAGGGAGCCACCTGCTCCGGCCGCGCCTCAAAGCAGGCGCGCGCCGGCAGCCGGCCCAGAATCAGGATTTTGGGGTAGTGTCCTAACATTGCGTTGCTGCGGCGGTGATCTAATTCCCTCTACGCTCTGCAAGAGCATTGGCCTTCTCTATGCGCTCTCGCCTTTGTTGATATTTGCCGTATACGAAAACGCCTGCAAGGGCCGTAAGGCTAGAAATGATGGCTGCCAGACCATCTACGCTTTTTCCTGTGAAAACAAGTCCGAAGCCGCCAAGGAGTACAACCAGACAGATAATAAAGGCAAATATTGATCCTCTGGCTTGACTCGCAACATTTCCCGCTACAACCTGAGCTTCGATAGACTCACGATGGGCGCTCTGTCTTTCTGCCATTGCCATGATCCGCTCAGCCCCATTTGGGATTACTTCGTTATATCTGGCGAGAACTGCAGGATGGGGTAGGGGACCAGAAAATGAAACGGACTGATGCGTTAGGGTAGCAATTGGGGCTCTGGGTGCTGAAAGATTGGATTGATTGGCGTTGCGGCTCTTTCTAGTCACAAGATTATGCGACCTTTAGCTCAGATTCGAACTGCTCCATAGCGGTAGCAAGGTCTTGTCCCACGACAAGCCAATCAGCAGCGATGGCTTTCTCGTCAGCCTCTAGAGTTGTCGCGCTTATGTTGTAGTCATCCAGTTGACCCCACAGGTCGAAGATGCGCGCAGCACCCGAAGCAAATGACGGCTGTGCAAAGAGAAAATCTGATTTTACTTGCTTGCCCATGGTCTCCTCAGCTCATATCATCGGCTGATAGTTCCCTTGATTAGATGGGTTGGATGGTAAAAAGTTTCCTGTCTCCGCCAAGAGATATTGAAATCCTGTGGCTCCAACGCCCCTGGCACCATCGGTATCCACTACCGATTCAATAAAAGTGTATCAGAATTACAAAGAATTCTAGGCAAACTGTCAACCCCAAAGTTCTCGCAGGTTCCAAGCATGATCCGTCAAGCCGCTCTCAACAGCAGGCGTCAAATGCAGTGTTTTGTGAATCCTGCATAAGTTGTAGTAGGCAAGCCATAGATTATAAGCAGCTTCAGGATTGGCCCATTTCTTCGAAAACGCATTGGTCAGTTGCATCATGCGTCGCATTCCCATCCTGACACTAATGTTCTTCCGTTTGATGTGGGATGTGCAGATGCGCTCCTTATGGGGACTCCCCATGATCTTGACTGGGACCGCACCCACTACTTCACCGGGGTGGTGCGACTTAAGAAGCAGATCGAGTTTCTCTAAGATTCATTCGACGACGAAACGACAGAGACCGCCCAATAGGGCGGCCTCACTCTTTGCAATCAATTCCAGTCCAGCAACGCATTGTTAGGACACCGCCTTACTTGTGCGACTTTTTCCATTCCTTCATCAGCGCCAGCACCTCTTCCGCGTGGCCTTCCGGCTTCACCTTGGGAAAGATGTGCAGCAGCGTCTGGTCCGGGCCAATCACAAAAGTGGTCCGCTCAATGCCCCACACTTTCTTGCCGTACATATTCTTTTCCTTCAGCACGCCAAACTGATTGCAGACTTTCTCGTCTACATCAGCAAGGAGTGTGTAAGGCAGCTCGTATTTCGCGCGGAATTTGGCCTGGGCCTTCGGTGTATCGCGGGAGATGCCCAGCACCACCGCGCCGGCTGCCTGCAGTTTCTTGAAGGTATCGCGGAAGCCGCAGGCCTCGATCGTGCAGCCGGGAGTATTCGCTCTGGGGTAAAAGAAGAGTACAACCGGCTGGCCGGCATAGTCTGAAAGACGGGCGGTCTTGTCCTCGTCGGTCTGTAAAGTAAAGTTGGCGACTTTCTCGTTGAGTTCCATGGGGATTTGCCTCGCAGGTTCGTAGATTTCAGGGAGGGCCGGCAATGGCCGTCAGGTTCGATTATTCCCGAGGTGGGTGGCACGTGTCATTGCACAGGTCATTTGTTTTGTCGATTGGGCCAACAGTGCTGGCCCTGCTCATGGCCGTGGCGCCCGTGTGGGCGCAATATCCCGGCCAGGTCTCCAGGGCGGACAAGGACACGCCTGAAATGCGCGCCATCGCCGTCGTCGAGTGGACCGGCGACCCGGACAAGCCCAAAAACTCGCGCATCGTTCCCGTCACCGTGCTGGACCAGGGCACACTGCAGGACGGCGGCATCTACCTCGCCCGGCCTGAGCCGCTGGCGCTGGCCAGCGAGGTCGAGTACGAACTGGAGCAGAACGGCAAGCCGATGGGCCTGTTCGTCGTGAATCACGCCGGTCAGGAGCAGGGCTCATGGGTGGGCTACGGCTCGTGGAAGGCGCTGCCCAAACCCCGGTCCGGTCCCTCGCAACAGCAGTTGGCCCAGACCCATTTCGACGACGACGTACAGAGCGATGTGCCGGTACTGCACCGCAAGCACCACGCCGGCGATGCGCCGGCTTCAGGAACAGGAAAAGGCAGTGGTTCCGGCAGCGGCGGCTCGGCCTCATCCGGCCAGGCTCCCGCCGATCCCGACCGTCCCACATTGCACAAAAAGTCCACAAGCGATAGCGGCGGCGATTCCAGCGACACCAATACGGCCAGTTCCAGTCCCGCCGACCCCGACCGTCCCACGCTGCATAAGAAATCCACGAGCGACGACACCGCCAGCAGCAGCGCCCCGGCCAACGATCCTGACCGGCCGGTGCTGAAAAAGAAAAAAGCGCAGCCGGCCAGTGACAACGACATCGGCCACGTGGAGTCTCTGCCCGGCGTCACCGATCCTGACCGGCCGCTGCTCAAGCGCGGCAAATCCAGCGGCAACAATCTCGAGGTGCTTCCCCGCCTGCTGGGACTGCCTCCGGACATGCACCAGGAAGTGGCTGTCTCCGACGCCAAATCCACACCGGAGCATCTGTGGAGCTACGCCTGGTCCAACCCGGACGATGAGAACCGGATGAAGTCGTCCCTGGAAGGCATAGCCCGCGATGCAATGGGCCTGAACCCGCCCGCCGCCGCGCCCGCGCCGAAAAAGACCGCGGCCCACAGGAAAGCCGCGCCTCCTCCGCCTCCGCCCGCGCCTCTGCTCGACGAGCAGTTCCGGGTCTTTGAGCTGGCCTACGGTTCCGGCGCCACACTTGTGCTCTCCGCGCACTCTGACGGTCAGGGAGCCCAGCAGAAATTTGTCACCCTCGTCGCCCAGCCGGACCTCTACGGCAACGTGCTGGTGCTGCTGAAGAGCGTCACCGATGCCGCGCATCTCGACGAGAAGCCGCGCATGAGCCTGGTCGACGCCGTGGACGCCATGGCCGACAACCGCGGCGAGCTGCTCTTCGAACTCCGCGGCGCCACCCAGCGCCAGTTCGCTCTTTACCGCGTCCTCCGCGGCCAGGCAGAAAAGCTGTTTGTCAGCGGCGGCGGTGACTTCGCAGCGGAGTAGGAAACCGCCAACAGAATCCCCGCGCCAGGCGTTTTCGTAGTTAGCAAAATCGCCGCCGCGTGCGATTTTCCCCATAAGTGAGCAATACAGCTCACTTATAGCCATAATTCTTCAACTATGTCACAGACAAAGCGCCGTCCGGTGTGGTTATGGTATTGCTTCCCTATACAATGGGCATAAGGGTGGGCGCGTCGCCACTCCACAAGGATCTTCCCCGAATATGGCATCAGCAGTATCCGTAGCTTCCCCTGAAACCGTCACCGTAAATCCCTCTCTCCCTATTCCTGAAGTTCCCGAGTCGTCCGCTTCTGAGCCCGTCCGCGCGGTTCCGGCGCGGCAGGAGATTCGCATGGGACGCGCCGCATCCATCGGCGCGGGCATCAACTGGCTGACGCTGGGGGTCATTGCCGCCTTCCATCTCGGCGCTGTGGCGGCGCTGTTCTTTTTCAGTTGGCCGCGGCTGGTGGTCATGCTCGCGCTCTACGTGGTTGCCATCAATATCGGCATCGGCATGTGCTATCACCGCCTGCTCACGCATCGCGGCTACCAGGTTCCCAAATGGCTTGAGCATCTCATGGCCGTCTGCGCCACGCTCGCGCTTGAAGGCGGTCCCATCTTCTGGGTCGCCACGCATCGCGTGCATCACCAGCTCAGCGACCAGGATGGCGACCCCCACACTCCCCGCGAGGGCGGATGGTGGGCGCATACCGGCTGGATCTTCTGGGGCAACGCCCTGCACGCGCAAACGGATGTTCTG
>Ga0316217_10000478_pt1 | contig 57331 bp, 37 predicted proteins | sample 1anoAmetaG_FD_203633 | JGI IMG/M metagenome (GOLD analysis project Ga0316217, IMG submission 203633) | Freshwater microbial communities from Trout Bog Lake, Wisconsin, USA - 1anoA | ecosystem: Environmental > Aquatic > Freshwater > Lake > Hypolimnion/Profundal zone | place: USA: Wisconsin...
CTGTGACAGAGTGAATCCCACACCTCGCGACTACCCGGTCGCAATCCCCGGAACGCTGGTCGCAATCACAGCGGAACGGCGGTCGCAATCACGTCAGGTCACCCGGTCGCAATCATCGGAATACGCAATTTACCCTGCGGCATGGATTGGGGACGCAGTGTTAAATGCCGCTCAACGATATGGATTTGGAGTGATTCGTACGGATGGCAACGCTCTCTATCCGCGATCAAGCCGCCTTATGAAGTGGCTCGAACTCTGTGCGATTTGGTGCTGCGACGGATGGCATAGCGGCACGCCGCGCTTTTCGAAGCTAGTTGGAGAGGGATACCGAATCTTCACTGAAATCCTTACGTCTGATGAGCAGAAGCTTTTATTCCAAAGAGAGCTATTGAGACTTCTCTGGGCAAGGCGGGACAGCACGTTGAACCTTCATGGATGGCTTCAGTCGATTAATCAGAGCCTAATAGCTGATTTAATCGTACAATGCCGCACTCTTGACGACGAAGGCGTCACGCTTTCATCTTTTATTGGACAAATCAATGATGACCCCGGTCTGTATGATATGACCCTTGGTCAGTTTGCGGGACACGGTGAAGGCAATGACCGGGTTAATCTGACCACGCTGCACAGCGCAAAAGGCCGTGAATTCAAGATTGTGATTTTATTTGGTATGGATGACGGTCGTATTCCAAGAAATAATGCGACCCAACGAGAACAGCGGGAAGCGCGCCGACTCTTTTATGTTGGCTTCACTCGGGTTAAAAGTGAGCTTCACATCATGTTTACGTCTGGGCGGCAGTCTCCGTTTGTACAGGAAGTTCAACGCCGATTGGAAATTGGACTATAGAAGTTCCGAAGTGTCTGATAATGGGCCGGAGGAGAGGTGTCCTCTCCTCCGGGTTGGAGGTTACTTCTTCGTCGGCTTTACCTTTTCAGTGACGGTTGTCTTCGGGTGGGTGATGGCCTCTTTCTTCGGCACAAACTGGCCCGAGACAGCACTGCGTACACGAGTGGTCATGAATCACTTCCTTTCTCGAGAGGAGATTTACAGGATTGGCAAATGGTAAAAACTTTGCTAGAGTAAACAATCTACTGACCCTTTACCAATGGGGCGTGACCTCTCGTTCACGTCCGGAAAGCCGCTCATGATGCTGCGAACATCCTGGTGTGGCTTTTCTGTTTGTGGAGTGCACCTAGCTTTCACGCAAGAAGACTAATTGCCCATTTTGGTCCTCGCCCTTTTTATCAAGCCTAGCCAGCAAATCTTCAGATATTGCATCATTCAAATAGCCGATCAGATCCGCCTTGGACACACAGAGACTGGATGCTATCTCGCTCAACGACACCTTGTCGCAGATAAGTTCCAACGCCTGGTTGAATAGCGTTGGATGCTCCTTGGCCCACTCTGCACCCTCATCCTTGCGCTGACCACCTTGCGATATCGAAATAAAGGCCTTTCTCAACGAATGTTGGGATAAAACCCCCAGATTGTACGCCCGGTACACGAGGGCCTGGATCGACATTTTCCACCGAAATTTCAACTTTTCGAATGCTTCATAGTCCCATCGCCTCGGGCACTCCAGGATAAAGCTGTCCCTTGGGGCCAGAAAAGCCCCGGCAAAACGGTCCGCTTCGTTTTCGGTAAGCGAGCATCCTGGCGTGTACTCCTCATGTAGAACCAGGTGTCCCAATTCATGCGCGGCATCGAACCTCGCCCTACTGGCAGTCTTCCCTAGGGCCAGCATCACCCAGGGGCGCTTTCCCTCCCATACCGAAAAAGCGTCCACCTCAGTGCAGCTATTGTAGATGGGCGTGACTATAATGCCTTTACTCTCGAGGAGCCTCGTGATGTTTGGGATGGGGCCCAGGCTCATGCCCCAGAATCTCCTCAATTCAGCTGCGACTATCTCGATATCCTCTATACCTTTGGGCTGGAAAGATTGGAACCCTGAGACCTTCTCTTCGGGGAAGACAACCCCTCGTTGCTGAAGAAAATCGACGAATTCGATGAAAAAGTCGCCAATGCGGACGCTCTGCTTCCTTTTAGCCTGGCTGACGGATCTCTTGGACCTGAAGTGGCACTGCCCCAGATTTATATACCGCCTCCCTTCCTTTTTGGCGAAAAAACTGGGAGGGACGGAAAGTGCAAGTGATATCCTCATCAACGTCTCAGTGTCAGGCCTAATGATACTCTTCTCTATTTGAGAAATAGCACTCGGGGTTTTGTCCACCTTCTGCGCTAAATCCTTTTTTGAAAAGCCTTTTAACTCACGGGCATAGGTGATTCTTTCTGGATCTATGAGCATGCTCATCGGTTGTCCTTTCAGTTGTTTTATGCATCTGGTTGAGCACTCTCTACAGCCTTTGGCTCCAACGTAAGAACGGGTATGGCCTCTGCTTCTTCTTCGAAATATATGTATTTAGGAGTTCCCAGCGTTATTCCGGATGTCTTAAAAAGCGAGACAGTTTCCGACCAAAAATACCGGTCTGAAGCGAGATCCTTTTCGAGCTTACCGATAAAAATTTCGCTTAGACCGATTTGCACGTCTGCAGCTATTCCAAGGACTACGTTGTCAAATTCGACTCTTCTTTTTTGTGGGAAAAGGGGCAACTGGGCTTCATCAGCCAAAGCTTTAACCTTCTTGGCTGACCTTGGCAACAGGCCTTCTCCGCCCACGCGGTGATGATGAATGGTTGCATTTCCCACGGAAAAGCAGAATTCATTTCCCTTGATGGGAGTCAGGATAGGGTTGTTCTCAATTTCTGAAGTCGCCTTGATTCTGTTCCAGGTGTTTTTCCAAAAATGGGTCCCGAAAGTCCAATTATCGTTGAAAGGGTCATCAGCGTGGGCCCTCAAACATACTTGGACCGCTTCCTTAACCAGGGGAACTATGTACTGAGAGATGTGAGGAACGAGATCTTCGAGAGACGTTATCCGAATCGATTGCATTGGTGATGCCCTCCTGTGCAGAACACAAGTGTGATTATATGAAGTGGCGTCGCAAAATACAACAAAAAAATTAAGTCAAAAGGCTTGCCATGGGTTTAAATTAAGTGCTGGCTTGAATTGCCTCGATTGGCACAAATGGAGGTGTCTCATGGTAGAACGCAAGGCCGACAGACCACATGGATGCCACCGAATGCAGGCGCGTAGAGTGTCTAACCAGTAACTCTTTCTTCGCATAGGGGCCCGAGTTTGTCATCAGGGGGCGTAGTTTTTAATTGCCGTTGATCAGGTGAGCTTCAGGCGCTTTTTCTGGATGTAGGAAACGACCATCTGGTGGGAACTTTTCTATCTGCTTATTTTTATGCTGATATTTTTAGTATGCCGGTTCAATTTGGAGTCGACGTCCGAATACTTTGCCGCCGTCGCGGGGCTCGAATGACGAAGGACCTCCTGGACGACCCTGAGATCCTTCGTTTCCCGGCAGATCAGGTGCCCGCAGGTATGGCGCAAGGTATGACAGCTCATTCCCTCCTGTTTCACCCCAACATTGGAGAGGTAGTTATCGACGATCCCGTTCAGACCGATCCTGGAGAGCCGGCGCCTGGGAGTGCTCCCCTTGTCGATCGATACAAACAGCGGTTCCTCCCCTTCACAGTCCACCTGCATTTTCCCGCGGGCGACCAAGTAATCACCTATCATGGCGATGGTGTCTTCCCGCGAATAGATGAAACTGTCCTTCCCCTTGCCATGCACCAGGATCTTCGCCTCGGCGGGATCTCCCATATGCACCAGGTCGCAAACATTCATCCTCGTGATCTCAACCCGGCGCAACCCCTCGACGGTCATCAGCATCAGCATGGCGCGGTCGCGCATGGTAATAAGTGGGCGAATACTGGCACTGATTTGGCTGGACTGGGGGACTAAAATCGTGGTGACGGGGAATTATTACGAGCTCGCAGATTGGTGCCAAAAAAGCGGCTTCCAAATTTGCCCTGCAGGCGGACTTTTTAAATCGGGGCTTACCGCGGTATTCCCAAAATTTCCAGGATTCAATTCTTCGGAGTCAATTTCATACTCCTAGGCCGGCATCTGGTTGCTTTGCACCGTTTTCGGGACAAAATAAATCCTGCGGCTGATCAAAAGCCAGGATTCGGGTGAGTCCTGGCAAACTGGCCGATCGCGCTGTCCATCGTGGTTAGGTGCTGGTTGAGCCATCCGGAGATGAACTGGGTCGCGGTAGCGACCAGGCCTGCATGAGCCGCTCCTCGTCGTCGAAATGGGAAACAGCATACACCTCGAGAAACCGTAACAACCAGTTCACTTCGTCGGGAACTATTTCCCCCTCACACGCAGCCAGGAAGGCGTTGAACTTCTCGAAAAGAAGCTTGTGCTGCGTGTCGATTTCCAGAACTCCGATGGAAAGGTACTCCCGCCACTCGACTCTCATTGCGTCCCTCTGGGATTCAAATTTTTGCGGCTCCTTTTACGCTTGCTTGTCTGTGCAGAAGCGGGGGCGGGGTTTGCCCTGGGCTACCTAGAAAGGCCTTTTTCTTTCGTCTTCTTTAAAACCGGTTCCTTCTTCATTTGTTCAAGCTGGAGCTGCTGCGCCTAGGCCAACCCAGCTCCAGGCGGGGGAGGAGGCTAAAAGCTATTATACTCGTGGATAGTAATTAGTTTATGTCCGGATTCTATATAGCTAAAATTGAGGATGCCAAACGATTCAAACTTTACACATTAAATATTCGGGCAAAAACATTGCGTTTCGCTACCGGAGGTTATATTTTGATTTCAGCAACAAAAAAGGGAGCAAACGGATTCCGGCCGTTCACTCCCCTACAACTAGACTGCCTCGCTTTCGCACGACAGCCAGACGTTTTAACAAATTATCATAACTTGTTAAAAAGCGGTAGTGCAAAGTCAGCGGTCGGAAAGGAGACCGTATGGAAACGTTTGAAGCTGGTTTGTATTGCTGCCTAGCAGCAATCAAGCTGGCGCAGGCCTTCGGCCTGGTTTAAAAAGAAGAGGATCGGGGATTGCTCCCTGATCCTCTTTTCTTCATTACACAGGAAGCCGAAATCATTTGACAATCTTTGGTTGTCAAATGATCCAGTAACGCCAATAATGCGAAGTGTCCAGGCGCTGCAGCACGCCTTCGCAGATAATGACAATGGGAAGTTCGCGGGGCGGGAACCTGCGATACGCTGATTACATTACCGCCTTTGCCCAGGACTTCAGTAACTCACCACTTTCACAATGGAGGTATTTCGCTTCACGAACACCATCTGGTGGTTGTCGCAGACATTTTTCAGATGCAGATTCAAATCAGCCTTGAACTGATGAGTACTTAAAATATTCTTCTTTGCCCCGATAAAAACATCCAATGTAGCCGCCTTGTTGAGGGCTTTGAACTCCTTGTACGCGACCGAACTTTTAAGCATTTTCGCTCGATCTGCACTGATATAATGGACATACCGCATTATTTTAGACATTTCATCGTCCAAAAAGGTGATGGCGTCATTAACACTCGACACCGAGCCTGACTTCCAAAGGGGCTCGTGGTGGGAAAACCTGTTTCGCAGAAAGTTGATGTCGAGCAATTCGTCGCAATATGTCTTTAAGGGCATACCTTTGGGCGCATTTGGAAAAACTATTGGTAACAGCTCGGGCCACAGAAGACTCCGGTCTCCCGACATGTAATCGTCCTGGAAAAGGTCGGCCCAAAAGCCGAACATCAACGTTGAGATTATATTCGCGGAGGAAACTATTTTCCGTTCCCTTTTCAGCTGGTTAATTGCCTTCCATATTTTCGACTCGGTGGCCGTAAATTTCACGATTGGCTTTGGGGTCAAACCGGCTGCCAACGCTTTAGCGGCAGCTTTTTTTTGTTTTTTGCGGATATTAAGACGAACCTGTCTGCAAACAGGCTCGTACCAGTTCTCTTTACCGAACTTCGCCTTCGCCGCCATGTGCACAGAGTTCCTTAGTGAAACCTCCAGACATTGCAGGAAAGAGTACACAGCCCCGCCAAGAGCTTTATTCCAGTGATAGGCACCAACCGCCTTGTCGAGGTCAGTGACACTGACACCCAATAAAGTTGAATAGGTGAAAAGCCGGTCTGCTGATATATATTTTTCCAGTTCATTGAAGTCCATCAAACGTCCCCTTCGTTGGTAATCGGTGGGGGAAAAGTACCGCACCAGAGTTTCTAAGGCAACAGGTTTCTTTCTTTCTCAAGTCCCACAGCAACTTGGCCGAAGCTCCCACAATTATTTGTTTGACAACATATTGAAGGTTTGGTATGTTCTTACCCAATGGCGGTCGGAACACTTAAGCACGGTTCACCCGTGAAAGCTCTGACCCACGGCGTATTAAAAGCTGCCCCTCTTTGGGGGCAGCTTTTTGCGTTCTAGGGCCGCTGACTTTCCAGTGCACCGGAGTCACTCTAGCGAGGACATGCAGACTCAAGGGGTAAAAACTCCTTTGTCTTCTTGTCGCAGCTATGGTGCCTTTATTTACCTCTTGATTCCGCTGTTCATAGTCTTGAAGCGTTCGGGGTTTCGGAAGCCTCTTGCTGAGTTCTTGATCGCCTCCACGCGGGAGTTGATTCCCTCACTGAGAGCGTTAGTCACTCGGTGGGTGAAGTAGTTGAGAACCAGGGCCAGCCGCCGCTTCAGCATCTTTGCCACCTTTATCACCGGATCTAACCGGCAGTGGGTGGCCCAGAAATACCAGCTCTGCCAGTACGATCGTGCCGTTGAAGCTCTCTTATACCGCCACAGCCGCCGCAGGCTCTCCTTGATAGCCCAGGCCTTTGCCGTTTTCAAGTCGCTGTTTCGTAAGGTGTAGAACGGGACCCAGTACTTGCGGGGGACGTTCTCTTGGGTCATCCGCATAACATCAATCGCCATCCGCTCGTAAAGCAGCGTGAACCTCGACTCGGGTTCAGCCCATGGCAGTCGCACCTGCAGCACGCCAGGTCAGGAATTGGCAGCTGTCGAGGTGGCGCCACACCCGCTCCTCCGAGTGATCATACACCGGCTGGAGCTCGCCACACACGGGGCACGGCCACTTCTCGCCCCTTGGATGCTCGGCATAGACATCGACCCGCTGAGCTGCGAGATCCAGTTAACCTTCGATACAGTCCACGGCGACTCAAGGCCCAGAAGGTGACGGTACAGTTCAGTATCTTGCATTGACTCTCCCCCCTTTCGGGGCGGGAGTATAGCAGATTGGATCACGTTACCCACGGAACGTTAATCAGACGGCCAGCGGTTCCACCATCACCCAACGAGGTCCCTCCAGGCAGCAGTGCTCCTTCAGCAGATTCCCGTTCAAGGCGCTGAGAACCCTGAGAAGGAGTTTGTGGTGGGGGCGCTCAAACATGGCTGTTGCCTCCCCCAAATGCCACGCGCAACGCATCGATCAGATGTTGCTCGTTTTCCGTCAGAGACGGTTCATCTAGATGCCGCCAATTGCGTTCGTAGATATCCCAAGCTTCTTTTGGCGACAGGGTCTCTGCGCCTTGCACATGCCAGGCAAGTTGCTTGAGCTGCGGATAGTCAATCAGCCGAATCCGTGCCGGTATCCAGCCTTCCCGTTGCTCTGTGGGATGCGCTTTGATCGGCTCTGCAGTCATAACCAGTCCGAAGTTCAACCCCAACGCAGCCATGGCATTAACATAGGCACCCATGGTCACGGCTGGCTCTCCCTTTTCAATGCGGTGCAACGTCACCCGCGACATGCCCGCAGCTTCTGCCGCTGTAGTTGCGCTGATGCGCAGAGCCTTTCGATGGCCACGAATCTGCTGCCCCAAGGCAATCAGATGCTCTGCTGCACTACTGGATATGATAGGTGGTTTTGATGGCATAGTGTTTCTCATTATGCACATAATGACTTGATTGTCAATAATGAGAAACAATATCTTAAGTAAAACGGGTAACCCCCAGGCTTTGCCAGGCTTTGCCAGGCTTTGCCAGGCTTTGCCAGGCTTTGCCAGGCTTTGCCAGGCTTTGCCGGGGGACTCTAAAAGTTTGACCGTACCGGGAAGGGGTAAATGGTTTTTAACTATGGCGAAAATCTTTCAGATTCTGAAAGCTTGCTTTTATCAGCTGAAAACAGTGGGAGGGTCGGGGGGTACCCACGGAAAACTCGGAAGAGCCCTACTAAAGCTTACTCGCCCGTTATAGACCCCCCGTCATTGTCCCCCCAATTTTCCTCTCTTGCTTTAGTTACCAGGTATTCAAGATCCCTAAGAGACGGAATTCTTGCCTGCCCAAAAATGCGCACGACGAAAAGCACGCCACCATTTCCAGTGCCCTTTGTGGCTCCCGTCCCCGGGCCTCGTAGTCATCCAGAATGCGGCGGAGCCGCTCGGCGAGCTCGGCTACGCTCATAAGGCCCCTTCTTTCTCAGCCTTCACGGCGCGTAGCCCAAGCGGCCCTGATTCCCTCAGCGTCGTTGAAGGCGAAAAACCCCGCCTTCAGGGAAAATAGGATTCGGTCTCCTCAATGGAGGCGTAGACGCTGCCATCGATGTCGGTGATCGCGCCTTCCCCCGCCGCGGCTTCCTCTTCTGAATTGTGCAGTTCTATGGGCCACCTCTTCGCCGCTTTGATCCCACCCTCTGAACCGCCAACTTCGGGCTGCTTAGCCTTTCATTTGGTATTTTATTCCTCGCGGGATTTGTATGACATATAGGTCATATCATACAAAGTCCCCAACTCCACGGCACCATCATCGGCACATTACGACTGGCTTCCCACTCTGCTATTTTTTGATAATTGCGCCTGCAATGTGCCCAGATTTCAGCCCCCCTTTGGAGTTCCACCTCGGCTTTGATAGTACCCCTGCGCCGAGACGTAAATGGCCGCATGGAAGGAACGTCTGGAAGCCCAAAGTGTCACCACGTGCAGCTTGCAGGAACTGGTCGCCAGTCTCCCCATGCACCTAGCCGACATCGAGCACTACAGCCGCCAGGCAACCATTCAGACCATTATCAAAGGCGGTGCAGGGAAGCCATAACTGGCTGCAGTTTTGGAAGTACCTATACACGCAAACGAAGAAGGCGGACGCGGTCGGCTGGAGCAGACGTTATACCTTTGCTTTTTCCGCCTTTTTTTCCAAAAGAGAAAGCCTCTGCTCAGCCAAGGCCGCTTGCTTGTCTGATTCTGCCGCGCTTCTACGTGCGTCGCCCAATTCCTGCCGTAGTTGCTCGGCTGCCGCCGCACCTTTCTCAGCTACTTCCTTGGATGCCGTGAGATCAGCCACCCTGGATTCCAACTCTCTTACCCGGGATTCAGCTTGCTGCTCAGCCAATGCGGCTCGTTTATCGGCGTCGGCCGCCTTTTTTTGAGCGACCGATACTTCCTGGCGAATCTGCTCGACAGTCGAGGCACTCTTTTGAAGAGCTTCGGTCTGAGCAGCAGCCTGCGTGACCGATTCGGCGATTCTTTCACCGAGATCCTGAGCATGCCGCTCGGCTACGGCCGCCCTTTTTTGGGCCTCTTTCACAGCGTCAGTCAACTCTGCAATCCGAGTATCTAATTCTTGTACCCGGCTTTCCGCCTTCGCTGCGGCGATATCCGCCCGCTCGACCTGGAGTTGCGCTTTGGCGGTTTCGGTACGAGCCGCCTCGCCAGTACGAACCAGTGTGTTGTTTTCACTCACCAGTTTATCTAGTTGTTCTCGCAGGCTCGCTTGCTGTTCGGCTGAGACTGCAGATGCTTTCTCTGCAAACTGGCGCTCTTCGGAAAGCTGCGCCTTAGCTGTGCCCAACTCCTCCAATAACGCGGCGACCTTCGCCTCCGAACCTTCAAGATCAGAGAGGATCTCCTGTTCCCGCGCTGCCAAATCACGGATACGGAGGTCCAGCGCCTCGGTCGCCGCCTGCACCTGCCCCCCGATCTCCCCCAGGATAGCCCGGACGAGACTCTCGGACAAAGTCGACGTCTGAACCGTTGACATTGCCCGCTCAGCTGACAGAGCTTCATCAAGCAGTCGGTGCACCGTCGTCATGCTGCCGCCTACTATCGCCTGAACATTTCGGCGGCTAATACGCTCGCTACGGTCCCGGAGTTGCCGGATCGCATCTGTAACCTGCCGCAAATCGACTGTCTGCTCCATGCAAAGGCCTCCTTGGTCATTCCATGATAACGTTATCATAACGTTATCTGTTATCGTAACGTTATCATGGTTGATAACACTTCGCAACAATTATTACTTAACCGGCTATTATTTAGTGCCCCTCTAAAGTCAACACCAGCTGGTCATTGGCAAATGGCGGGAATCCTTTTAGGGGATTATGGGTAGCCGGCCATCTATGCCAGCAATCTGGACCTTCGCCCTCCGTTGCCCGCCCTCGAAACTTCGGATAAAACTACCCAACTGGCCCCGACAGCTCACAGATGTGATTTGGCTACTACGCAGGTAAAATTACTTGCTTATGGTCTTTGAGGTACTGGTAAATCTTGAACGTTTGCGGACCAAAAAGCCCTGGGATGTTGCTAATTTTCTTGAGTGCCTCGGCCTGAGCATCCTCCGGCATCTGCTGAAAATATGCATTGTACTTCTCTCTCTCGATTCTCTCAATTCTTTCGGCTTCTTGTTCAGCTTTTTGCAGCTTTTCCTTACCCTTCTGAGACAGTTCCTGTTCCTTTTTCCGCAAACCGTTTTCTTCTGCTTCTCTTTCTTTTAGCTTCTCTAAAACGATCCTGGCGTCACGGATGGCCTTCCCGTAATCTTCTTTGAACGCAGTCCTAAGAAGCGCACCAGGTGCTTTAACCGGGGGGCCAACCTTTGAGTTAAGTCGCTCGATAAAGGCTTCCACGTTTGATGTTGCCCATTCGGCTCCATGCTTGTTGACGACCGAAGTAAGCAGGCTTACCACCCACGGGATGCCGCGGAGCTCTACTGGCAACATTGCACTAAGATCTATGACGACTTCCAATTGGGCTATATCCGAAGGAATCTCTAGGGGATCGGTGGACCTGGAAAATTGAAATTTGACTCCGACAATCTTCCTTCCCTCTCTAAGCAGCACATACTCTACCCTGGTGTCAGTCTTCAGGTTTACTTCATCACACCCTTTATCAATCACGTGCCGTCGCAGGTCACCAACACTCGTATATTCTTCGTTTTTTAATCCCATGTATTTTCGAAACTCATAGAGATCCGGAAAAGCCATTTCCCTATCTATGTAGGCCTGCCCCATCTCATAAATGGCTATGGAATAAACGCTTTGAAGCCTGCTGGTTATTTTTGAATCTATCGCTGCATAGACGTCCGGGTTGGAGAGGACCTCAATCAAGGTGGGAGGTAGGAAGAATTTTATCTCCCCATTTGGAGCATAGCGCGCTTCAGAAATCGGGCTGAAGGTTCTTAGCTCTTTAAAAGTATCCTCCTGGTCAAAAAAATCAAATTTCCACAATTTGGTTTGCAGTCCGTCTATGGTTAATCTAAGATGCTCTCTGTTCTTCGTTTTGAGCCCAGAAAAGGTCTTTAGGTATTTCTCAGTTGTTACAAATCCTTTCTTTGAGTCGATCCCTGTACGCATAGCCACCTTGGCAGCAAACAAGAGGCCGCTGAAGATCTTCTCCTCCATTACGGTGTTGCCATGGGTGCGGTGGATAATTGACCGATGCTTCCGGAAAATTTCTCCGGTCTCCTCAATTGTTTTTGTAGCGGTGTCTTCCCACAGCAAGGTCTGTTTTTCATTCTCAGTCATCAAAGCCCCCCAGTAAGAGTAATATCACCCTTGGCAGGCATGATACACAAATTGCCGGCCTAATCAAGAAAAATATGCATGGAAGTTTTCCATGATTGCCTTTCCATACCTGTTGTGCGCAGATATCCTATGATTCCTGATCCGCGCCGGAAGAGGATCGGCCTGGACCCGGCCAATAACTCTTGCCCATTTATTCCATCATTGGTCTCGTCAGCATTTGCACGCCCATGCATAATGCGCGGCTCTTCTGCCCGATCTTTCCATGATAGCCTACTACCGGAAGAGAGGGGTGAGAACCACCCTTAAAGGAATGCCTGAATCTTTCCATGATAGAGCCAAACACCCCCTAAACTAGCATCCTGTCTAGTTTTATAGCTCACAGTATATATCCGGTTTTACGAATACGTGCCCTATTATGGAAAAATCGGGCACACCTGAATATTGCATAAGTGACTGGTATTTCACAGTGTTAACTCTGAGCCCGGCCTATCATGGAATAAATGGGCAACATGTCCTTACCTGGTTTCGGAGGGGATCTACTTGCCAGCTAAGCTATCATGGAAAAATCGGGCAAAACAGAATGTGCCATAAATGCCCAGTATGTTTAGTGTTTGCCTGAAGCCTGACCTATCATGGAATAAATGGGCAATATTCCTTGCCTTGTTTCGGAGGGGACGCCAGAACGGCGTCCACGGGCGCGACCAATGGAAAGAGCGGCGCGGAGCTATCATGGAATAATCGGGCAATTCAATCTGTACCATAACTACCCAATATACTTGGCATTTGCTTTTGAACCGGCCCTATCATGGAATAAATGGGCGAAATACCCTTGTTTCGGAGGATATCTACACCTAAGCCATCATGGAAGAATCGGGCAAACCGGGACGTGCCATAACCACTCAATATCTTTGGTCTTCCATCCGAGACGGGCCCTATCATGGAATAAATGGGCAAAATACCCTTGCTTTTGTTCCGCTGGGTATCTACATCTGAGCCATCATGGAAGAATCGGGCAAACTCGTGTGAGTCACAAGTGCCTTTAAATAGAGGAAAGGTGAAACCCTAAACACCCCTATCATGGAAGGTTTGAGGTGATACTTTAAGGATTGTCGTTCTCATCGATCGCCGGGGCAAGTTTATTATGGAAATATCGGGCACCTCAGAATGGCTCATAGGTGCCTGATATTTAGGGTGTTTGCGCTCGGGGACTAAATCGCTAACCTTTTAGTGGCCGTATAGAGGGGGGGAAGGTCAATGTCGGTAACCTGAGAGTTCCGCTAAAAATCAGTGCTCGCGCCAATAAAGGCGGCATATCATGGAAAGATCGGGCAGGGTTGTCTGAGAATTTCGGTGGGATTTTTGGGGAAAAGGAGTTGGAGCGGGAACGCTGGTTCAGAGGAAATGCCTGGAATTTTCCATATTGGGCATTGTTTCAACAAAAAATCCTTTGCTGTCAGTAGATTGCACAGCTCATTTAAGTGCCCGATCTTTCCATGATAGCGCCTCAGATTAGCAAATTTTTTGCCCTAATATTAACCACTTAGGATTGGTATTTTGGCCTTCCTCCAACTTTCCATGATACAACTCAATGCTTGCTGATCCGAGCAGACATCCAGATGGAATACTCTGCCCGAGCATTCCATGATGCCTCCCCGAGCTTTCCATGATCTAAATCGTCCGCCCGAGCTTTCCATCATTGCTCCCCCGCCATTCCTTTTATCATGCCCCTTGTTTCCACCAAAGCACCCCGAGCTTTCCATATTGCTGCCCAATCATTCCACAAATGGGGCCTAACTTACTGTTTTTCGGACTTATCCACAGGCTCTCTGTATTGTATTGTGTTGAATTGTTATTCTAAAATTACAATACAAACCAAATGCAATGAATCAACAACATTGCTCCAACCCTGACCGGACTTAGCTTTCACGAATAAGAGACCCACTTCCAGGTCCCTTTTTGTTCCCCTAACATCCTAAACTCTTAGAGGTTCAACGCCCGAGCTGCTTCTTCCTTTCCGCTTGCTCAATGGACAGCTGCCGTAACATTGCCTCGCGGATCCATTTGCTCTGGTCAACGTTCCCGAGTAAAGCCAGATGTTCGTCAAGGTTCACGACAAATTCCATACTGACCCTTACCGATAAATTCGATGCCAGAGCTGTTCTGAAGGTCATCCCCAGGGGTTTCAGCACCGGAGGATCAAAAGGAACCAGTGGATATGACATCATTTTTTGGTCTATATACCCAAATGGATCATCATTTGGGGTTGCCGTCGATTTATCTTCTTTCTTGCCCGCGGTCTTATCAACAGGCGGTTTTGCCTTTGCTCCTGCAACCTTCTTTTCTTTGGGAGCCCGAGGTTCCTCTTTAACGGGAACGGTCTTTAGGTCCTTGGGTCGGTTGTCGGTCTTTATGTCGGACGCAGGTTGCACCTCAGTGGATATTTCCTCAGGGGCATCGTTCAGAAGAGCAAATTGATTCCCGAGCGCCCTCCGCCTTGGCTCTGACTTTTCACCACTCATCGCTTCCCTCCTTTCATGACTTCCTTAGCAAGTGACACATAAACCTCACGCTCAGCCCCTTTTGGGGCATATTCAGAAATGGTCTTACCGTGGCTCCCGGCTTCAGAGAAAGCAATTCTTCTTGGCACCATCGTTTTGAAAAGTTTGGGCCCAAATGCCGATTGAATCTCAGCTACTACATCACGGTGCAGATTTACACGAGAATCGTACATCATACAGATTACTCCCGTGACGGAGACTTCCGCATTCAACCGCTTCTGGACCTTTTTCAAAGTATCAAGAATGGAAGCCACACCTTCGAGTGCTGCAGGTTCCGTCTGCACGGCCAGGAAAACTTCCGAGACGTACGAAAGGACGTTGACCAGGAGAAGGTCCAGCCTCGGAGCACAATCAATGAGTATATAGTCAAAGCCTTCGACCCCCGACATTTCATCCCTAAGAATTAACTCTCTACCAGGTGTGGCGGCTAACACTTGCTGGGTTTCATCGAGGGCCCTGGAAGATGGGATTACCCACAGGTTTTTACTACGCTCCCTCATCACGTCTTTAATTACGAGATCACCTCGCATTACCTCCGAAATGGTTCTCCCCTCTCCTTGGATGCCCAGGAAGGTAGAAGCGTTCGCTTGTGGATCCATGTCCACTACAAGCACCTTTTTGCCCGATTCGGCGAGTGCCCCCGCCAGATTGACAACCCCGGTCGACTTCCCAACGCCTCCTTTGAGGTTACACAAGGAAATGATACGAGTTTTTTTCACAGCCACCTCGGAGTAATAGAAATTTTCAGGCAGATTATAACATTCTTTGCATTAATGCAATCAGTATGTCTGGCGTATAGGCCTTACCTGACAAATATGCCCTATGTGCCGTATATGTCATACAAATTTTTGTATGACATATATGCCGTATAAGCCATGGGGCATTTAACGGGGCTGGTTGGTGCTGAAATGGCGAGGTATGGTGCAACCTAGGTTTGAGCGGGTCTGGCCTGCATCAGTTTTTGGTGCGCTAAGGAATATGCATGGCATGTATGTCATGTAAGTCATGTAAGTCATGTAAGTCATGTAAGAAAGATATGTCATATATGTCATACGATATAATGGCTTTGTGGGTGGAATGTAGCCGTTGCTGGTGGGCATTGCCTGGGCACCCGGATTGGGGCGGTGTGCGATTTATGACAGATATGTCAAATAAGTCATAAATGCCAATAATGACATATGGTGCATATGTGACCTATATGCCGAATGTGCCCTATATGTCCTATATGCAATAAATGACGTATGTGCCAGATATGTCATGTATGACATACATGACATATCGATAGAAGAAAGATGTAAGGTCAAAACAAAGTGATGTGCAAAATGAAGGGAAAAGTAAGGCTGGGAAGACGCCGAATTCGGCGGTAGAAAGGACCGAAGCTAATCGAAAATTGGCAGAGTGTTGAAGCCAGTCGCTAGAGCCGATGATGGTACCCAGGTTTATCTGAAAAGAGTTGGTGGCCTTTGTATGATATGACCTATATGTCACACGATTAGCCCTTCTAAAGCGGCACGCTCACTCCCGACGTGTTGTGGCCGTTTGGCCAGGGGAGATACACAATGGCCGGCTCACTTATGCCGAATTGGCGCATCCGGAATACCAAGATTACGGGATTGGACGGGCTGGTACCACTCGATTTAGAAAAAATAGGATAGGAGAGGGTCGAATGCGCTACCGGGGTGTCATACAGTATGAACCAATTGAATCGGTCATTCGGCTTCTTGATGCAAACTGCCAGGTCGACGCCAAGAACTAGTGGCAACGTACGTCATTTCTGACGACATTTCTTACGCCACCTGTGGTTGATCAACTCAATGACATCGTCGATTTCGGAAATGTGTACCCTTGAAGTCGCGCTGGCGACACTTGATTCAGTTCAGGCTTCCGGAAGGAAGGTAGGAAGGTAGGAATAATTTCCCACGTGCCCGGCCAGCAGAACGGATTGGTGTCAGGATAGAGGTTTCACCAGGTGGGGGCGGGCGGAGTAGGGTGCGGGTATTGGGGATATATGCTTTGAGGTGAGGAGCGGGGCAGCTAACCGCCCAGGTGGCAACCAGGAGTGTTTTAAAAGAAGGAGGCGCCGCCCCGAGCAGCAGGGATTCCGAGACAATATAAGGAAGAACTCCAGGGATTTCAGCCTCGCCCCTCCGCACCATATTGCGCCTTCACCCATCTGCCGATTTTTATGCCATGAGGTTCTCAGAGAGTGGGCCGTAGACCTAAGACTCCACTCTTGACGGACTTCTCGGATATTTTTCTTACGTGTCTATTCCTTGTTTGACGTCCCAAGTAATTGAGAGTATATTTTGGCGGCCTTTAATTTTAATGAAATTGCAAAAGGGGAGGGGATGTGGGTGAACAGCTGTTCTTGGAACGTTTTGTCTGGTTCGACAACGAGGCCAGGCACGGACGCTACCCTAACGCCTTCAAGCTTGCGGCTCGGTTCGAGATCAGCACCAAGACTGCACAACGCTCTATCGACTATTTTCGGGACCGCCTCAAGGCGCCGCTCGAATACGTGCTCTCCCTTAAGGGATACCATTACACTGACTCCAGCTTCCAATTGCCAGTGACTCGCATCTCTGAGGACGAGCTCCTCGCCCTGCTCATTTCCCGTAAATTGATCACTGAGGCATCTGCCGGTTCACTAGCGGAGGACCTAGAGAATATCTCTCGGCGCCTTGGATCTCTCCTGGCCGCAAACCTACCTGGACGTGCTAAGCCAGAGGAGGCGTTCTCATTTCGGTGGAAGGGTATCAGCCCAACCGATCCGATCACCTTCAAGGCCGTTACCTCGGCGCTGCTACTGGGAAAACTTCTCACATTTAGCTACTACTCTCCGACTGCCAGCAACTGTACCGAGCGTACTGTGGAACCTCATCATATGGTGAACTATATGGGTAACTGGCACCTTATAGCTTTCTGCCATCTGCGGAACGATTGGCGCGACTTCGTGCTGGGTCGAATGACGCTTGCCGATGTCGAAGGGGCGGCATTCCAGTTTCGCTCTGTCGAGGAGTGGCGCCCGTATCTTGCCAACACCTTTGGCATCTTCCAGAACCGGAAGAGTTTCAACGTCGTGCTCCGCTTCACTCCTGAGCGCTCGCGGTGGGTCAAGGGGGAACTCTGGCACGAAAGGCAGGGTGAGGTTATAGAACCGGACGGCTCGCTGGTGTTGAGCATCCCCGTCTCGCATGAGGCGGAAATCATGATGGAAATTTTGAAGCATGGCTCACAGGTTAAGGTGCTGGATCCTGAGTGGCTGAGGGTGAAGGTGATAAAGGAAATGGAGAGCGCGGTTAAAAAATATCAGGAGTAGGACGCTGTATGGGGGAGGTACGGTGATAGTGTTGGAAAAGGATGCGGAAATCCCAGAATCAGTGTCGAAATATTATTCAATATGGGAAGGTTTTAGTGAACAGACAAAAAATGAGATTATCGGGTCACCAGACCTTTGCATTTAGATATGGGTGGATGGAGAAAGGAGTTCGATTTGCAACCGGGGATTCGAGCTTCAGTGATGATACGGCAATCGTTTCCTTGGGCGTAGGCAAGAATATGGTCGAAAGCATCAAATATTGGTGCGAAATGGCCGGAATCCTTGCCGACGGGAACAGCACTGAATTTGGTTCTTTGCTACTTGATGAAAATAATGGATGGGATCCTTTTCTTGAAGATAATGCCTCGTTGTGGCTTCTCCATTGGAAACTGGTCACAAATTCCGACTTCGTGACTGCGGGAAGTATCATTTTCAATTTTTTGCACAAAAACGAATTCAGCAAGCTCGATGTAATGGAGGCGATTGCTAAATATATCGACCGAAATGATCTGAAAATGCCGACTGAAAATATCGCTTTGAGAGACATTGACTGTTATATACGGTCATATGCCGGTACCAGGCGTTTTGAGAAGAAACAAAATAACGAGGAATCCTTTGGCTGTCCACTCCAGGAACTGGGTTTGATCCATCCAATGACGGATGCGGAAATGTATCGATTCGCGATTGGGCCCAAAGTGACTCTTCCCGCAGAAATTATTGGTTTCGCAGTTTGGGAATATCTGTCCAAAATAAAAAAGCATGTGTTTCGTATTCAAGAAGCCTTGTATCATGAGTTTAGTCCTGGACAGGTGTTTATGCTCGACGAAAATACAATGATCGAAGCTATTAATTCCCTTAACTCCAGCCCGAAGTGGGGCCCATATTTCAGCTTCACTGAAACTTCAGGTATTGCAAATATCCAATGCACGCTACCTGATGGGAATGAACTGCTGAAATACTATTATAAAAGAGGGATGAATGAGTAGCAATTCCAAAATTTCAGATTATGTCGGTGTCACCCCGCGTTTTTTAAGATCGGTGAATCTCTTCAACGATTGGAAACGCTCGGATAGTTTCGCCGGCTATATTATTACGCCGAACGTAGTAGAAGCCTTTGAACAGCTAAATAATGGACTTCTTCAGAAAAATGGGCAACGCGCATTTACTCTCATCGGGCCTTACGGTACAGGCAAATCCGCTTTTGCGGTTTTCCTCTGCCAACTATTGGCGCAACTGAATGCGGGACATTCCGACGCAATTAGTCTTCTGGCGGATTCTTATCCGAAATTGGCGAAACAAATAGAAAAAATAAATAAAGACAAGGGCGGGAAAGGTTTTCTGCCGATTGCTGTCACTGCCCGCAGGCGTCCCATCGCGCAAATACTGTTGGAAGGAATAGGCCAGGCAATTTTAGAATTGACGGAAACGGTGCCCGTTCGAGAATTGACTAGTCGGATACAACTGGCCATCGATCGTGATGATTGGCGAGACACAGCCAACATCCTTCAATTCATAGATGAAATGGGAACCGAGGCAAAGGCTCAGGGGTATTCCGGACAACTTTTAATAATTGATGAAGCCGGTAAAACTTTAGAGTACGCTCTCCAGGATAAGGAAGGTGGAGATGTTTTCGTATTTCAGGAAATTGCCGAATATGCAAATCGTCGGGAAGATTGCCCCTTACTATTTTTAATCACCTTGCATCAAATGTTCGACGATTATGTCGAACTTGCAGAGCGAACCGTCCGAGCCGAATGGACTAAGGTGCAAGAACGTTTTCAGGCCATTCAGTTTGCCGAATCAGCGGCAACGTCCATGCATATGCTTTCCGAGGCAATCCGGACCCAAAAAGCACTTCCCACAAAGATAAACTCCGCAATTGATGAAGCCTTGCGTTTGTTGAAAGCTAGCGGGGCCCCACTTCCCATTGGGCTCGATGCGGCTACTTTCGATAAAATAGCGCGACGTGCCTGGCCGCTACATCCCACTGTTCTTCTGGCCATGCCCCATTTGTTCCGGCGTCTAGCGCAGAACGAAAGATCCATATTCTCATATCTTACCAGCCACGAGCCTTTCGGCTTGCAAGAACATTTGGGAAAACAATTAGATGAAGATGCCGGATTTGTTCGATTGCATGACCTCTATACGTATCTTCTTGCGAATTTCGAGGCGGGGTTGGCGAGATTGCCTCAAGCTAAACGATTACTGGAAGCAAATGATGTCATTAACAGTAGGCATAATTTATCAATTCAAGACTTCAATTTGATCCGCACCGTCGCTATATTGAATGTTCTTGGGGATATGTGCCAGTTACGCGCCACGGCAAACCTGCTGGCGTGTGCTGCGTCCCCAGTTCCCGAGATAAAAGCGGAATTAGAAAAATTGAAATCGCAATCGATTCTCACGTACCGACAGCTTGATGGTAGCTATCGGGTTTGGGAGGGCAGTGACGTAGATATTGACGCTCGCATGAAGGAGGCCCGCCGTAATTTGAAAATGGATGGTGGCTCGATCCTTGAGACACTGCGCCGTCACTTGCCTCAGCGTACTCTTGTTGCCCGACGCCATAGTTTGGAAACGGGGGCGCTTCGTTTTTTCTCAACAACATATGTGGAGCGTTTAGAAAAACCGGAATATTATAAAAATTATAAAATAGCTGAAGGCGCTTCGGGCAGCGTATTGATTCTTCTCTCCTACTCTGACGCACATGCTATGCGGTCAGCAGCCGAACGCATTACCCAGGCGCAGCCTCGTCTTATTATTGCACTGCCGAGACAAATAGAGTCATTGCGTGCGGTCGTGGAGGAAGTCGCCTGCCTAAAATGGGTGGAGGAACATACCGAAGAATTACGGGATGATAGGGTTGCTAGAAGAGAACTCAGCTTGCGACTCATCGAAGGGGAACAAAGGATATTCCAGTTACTTCAGGCGCTTCTCGACCCAAGGCCGGCCCCGTTTGGCAATTTGTGCCAATGGTTTTGGGATGGCCTCGACCAAGGCCCGAAATCGCCAGTAGAGGTGACCCAGCTTTTATCACGCGCATGTGATTCGGTCTATACACAAAGTCCTAGGGTTAGAAATGAATTGATATCACGGACAAAAATTTCATCGGCAGTTTCATCTGCAAGAAGGTGTCTGCTCGAAAAAATGTTGACGTCTTCTGATCAGGAGCGTTTGGGTATTGAGAAGTTTCCGCCGGAAAGAAGCATCTATGAATCGGTATTACACGCATCTGGCTTACACGCATTTGATCCATCCGTCGGCACGTGGGGCTACCAGGTCCCTCCTGAAGATAACATCGTTAACCTAAAGCCTTGCTGGGATTTGTTGGAGCAGGAAATTTTTTCGGCAGATGCCAAAAGAGCTGAATTGAAGGTTATTTTTGCTCTCTTGGCTGAAGCTCCCTACGGCTTACCAGAAGGTGTACACCCAATTCTTTTCACGGCTTTCTACCTTCATAATCAGGATGACTTGTTCCTTTATCGAGAGAACAGTTTCATTCCAGATCCTCAACCTGCGCACTTTGAGCTGCTACAGCGAAGACCCGACCTTTTCTCAGTGGCTGGTGCACGCCTCGAAGGCATACGTCGCACAGTTGTGGAGCGACTTGCCAAGGGACTTAATACTCCTGTGAAAACGGCCTCTGTTGTTCGTTCTTTGTTCCGTGTAATAAATAATTTGCCGCCAATTACGATGAAATCCTCAAAGTTTGAACGGCCAATTGTTGTGAAATTCAGAGAAAAATTACAACACGCTCGTTCACCCGAGGAACTCCTTTTTTCTGAATTACCAAGTTGCTTCGGAATGAGGCCCTTTTTAGGCGCAGAAAATAGTAAGAGCGACATCGACAACTTTTTTCTAAATCTGAACCAATGCCTTTCAACTCTTGCAGGTCATGCGATCAAAACTCAGAATGACGCCAGGGATGTCTTATTGAGCAAATGCCAGATTTCAGCAGGATTGGATGGCTGGCATGAGTTGGAAAGACGCGCTGTTTTGATGGGGCCTCGGGTAAGTCACGACATTTTGAATCCATTTCTTGTTAGTATTACCAATGGCATAACAGATAAACATAATTCGAAATCTGCACTTTCGTACATCGCCAATCGTTCCTTCGATCAATGGGCAGATATAGACATTGACCGGTTCCCTGGGCTGGCAGACGGCATTGGGGACATTTTTAAAAAGGCATGGGCGAACTTTGGTGACTCAGAACCTGAACTGTCGGAAGCCGAACTTCGTCAGAAAAGGAAGGTCCGTCGCGCACTCGATTCTCAGATGCTAAGCATTCAAGGCAAAGCGTCAGTCAACGCGCTCTGTGCCGCACTCAGGGAATTGCTTCAGGAATTGGAGCACGCCTCCGATGAAGGGATAAAATAATTGTGGAGTTGTCAATGACTGATTTAAAACTGTCGAATACCGACAATACGAATTGTTCTGAAAAACCAGTTCGTCATGTACTAGCTCTTTCTGGTGGAAAGGATAGCTCTGCACTTGCTGTCTATATGCTCGATAAAATTCCGAATGCGGAATATGTTTTTTGTGATACTGGCGAAGAGTTAGATGAAACTTACGAGTATATTAATAAATTACAGGATTTTCTTTGCAAAAAAATAGTTTGGCTGAAAACTGAAAAAGATTTCAACTACTACGTGGACCTTTATAATGGAGTTCTTCCTGATGCGAATACTCGTTGGTGTACACGCATGCTGAAGCTGAAGCCTTATGAAGAATTCATAGGTACGGACCCCGTTATTAGCTATGTCGGTATTCGCGCCGACGAGTCGCATAGAACAGGATACATATCAACAAAAACTAATATAAAAACTGTCTTCCCTTTTGTTGAGAACAATATACGACGCGCTGATGTTATACGTATTTTGGATGAGGCGGGCTTGGGCATGCCAAAATATTATCAGTGGCGCTCTCGTTCAGGCTGTTATTTTTGCTTCTACCAACAGAAGCGAGAATGGGTCGGATTGTTCGAGAACCACCCAGATCTCTTCGCAAAATCTATGGCTTATGAAAAGGTTGATACGAATGGTACAAAATTTACATGGTGCCAAGATGAAAGTTTATCTGAACTGATAATGCCTGATCGCATCGCACAAATCAAAAAAGATTATGAAAAACGAAAAAACAGACTAGCTAACCAATTTGCAGGTAATCAAAAGCTGAAAGATTTGTGGGGAGATGACGCAGACGATGAGTCGCTGGAAGATGTGTGCAACATCTGTCATTTATAGAAGAGGAATACAGTGATTTATTGGGACCATAACTCAACTACACCTTGTGCACCAGAAGTCGTGTCAGCCATGCAACCTTTTTGGTCTGAAGCGTTCGGAAATCCTGGCAGTTCTCACATGTCTGGGCGTAGAGCTGCCGGCGCAGTCACTGCTGCACGTGCCCAAGTCGCATCACTGCTGCACTGCCGGGCCGGTGAAGTCGTATTCACGTCTGGGGCCACCGAGAGTAATAATATAGTGTTTCTTAGTCTGCTGTTATCCGAAAAGTCAGATAAAAGAAGAGTAGTTACCACTTCGATTGAGCATAAGTCTGTTCTTGAGCCAGCCAATTTGCTGGCCAAGAATGGTTTTGAAGTAGTCTATTTGCCAGTGACACACGATGGTATTGTTGACTTAAAGGTAGCAAGAACTTTGATCTCCTCAGAGACTGTTTTAGTCTCTGTTCAGGCTGCAAATAATGAAATCGGAACATTGCAGCCAGTGGAGGAACTAGCGAATATTGCACATGCGGCAGGTGCTTTTTTCCACACTGATGCAGCTCAAGCCCTCGGGAAAATTCCTGTAGATTTAGATTCATGGGGTTGCGATTTTGCTTCTTTCAGCTCGCATAAACTATATGGCCCCAAAGGCATTGGAGCTCTGTTCGTTAGGGGAGGGCCTCGTAGGTGGCCTTGGCCCTATCCTTTGCTCGGTGGAGGCCAAGAGGGTGGGCTCAGACCCGGGACTAGTAATGTCCCCGCTATTGTTGGATTCGGAGAGGCATGTCGTTTGGCCTCCAATTACATTTCAGATATGCCGAGACTTCAAAAACTGACTGATTTATTTATTGAAAACTTTAAAATTAATTTTCCAGAGTGCATTATTCATGCTCAGTCTGCGTTAAAACTTCCAGGAACAATTAGTATTGCTTTTCCCGGAATACCTAGTGATATCTTGATGGCAAATTGTCCTGATTATTGTTTTTCTCTTGGATCCGCTTGTAGTGCCGGGGCCGTTGGACCATCACATGTTTTACAACAAATAGTTTCTGACCCTAGAATTTTAGAATCAACGGTGAGAATATCTTTAGGAAAAGACTCGGAACTTAAGGAGCTTGATGGATTCATCAAAATACTGAAGCTACTTGCTTATTCAAATATAATGTGACCGTGAATTACGGTGTTGATCTTGTGGATATTGGGTAGCACTAACCTGGAAGGGCGGAAATACATGAACCCATTTGTCGGTTATCTGAATTCATTGCAAAGTCTGGGCGCTGGCAATGAAAATGCACTTGCAGAATCACAGGCTTGTAACCCTCAGTTCTCTCACATCCAGGTTGCTCATCCGCTCACGCAGACTATTCTATCCGAGTTGAAAAACAGCAATGGTAGACACGTGATCTTAACAGGGCATGCTGGTGACGGAAAATCCACCATAGCTTTTGAAGTTTACAAGTTGTTGGTTGATATACCTGCTGAGCAGTCCATGACCAGACAAGTAAAACCGCGAGAAGATATCTTCGGCGAAGCAATTTCTATAATCAAAGACCTCAGCGAACGGCATAAAACTGACGATTCCGCACTGATGCAGGAGTTAGTCGTTGGCGAAAACCGATTTCTTCTTGTAACAAATACAGGTACTTTGCTTGATCTGTTTCGCCATCATTCTGACTTCCTCGGCATGAATGAGGTGAATTTAGAAAGCGATATATTGAATGCTATCAGTGATGAGCGGGGCGAGGGTGTCCTAAAGCTTGGGAGAACAGAATTCCGAGTTTTCAACCTAGCTAGGATGGATAATCTACATATTGCTCGACAAATCTTCGAGAAAATGTTGTCGCCCGCACGTTGGACCGATTGCTCTGAAAGTGATTGCCGTTTCAGTTGCCCTATTTACTTCAATGTTGATTTGATTCAAAACAATAAACAAAGGGTTCTGGACCGTATCTTTCTCGCTTACCGACGAATGTACGAGTACGGCACTCGGATGACGATGAGGCAACTGACCGAACACCTTGCATACCTTGTGACGTCAGGTCTGGATGAAGCGGATATCGAGTCGATTCGGAAAAAGAATCAGCCACCGCTTAAGGCAGAGTACATGTTTTTTAACCGATTCTTCGGAGACAATGGGCGTACAGTACATGCCAGTGCGCAGCAAATGCAAGCAATACGAAAGGTTCAACAGCAGGGTTTCGGGGAACGGCCTTGTCCCACTTGGGAAAGGCAGCTTTGGCTCCGATCACATGGACAAAAATTCCAGTTGGGTGTTGGCGGTTGCGAAAACGAGTTTGAATTGCTGCGCAACCATGGATCCAGAGCAGGGAATGACACCCGTCCGGGTATGACACCTGATCAGGCTCGTGAACAAGTTAGGCGAATGCTTTACTTCCTCTACGATTTTTCTCAAAAAGATCACTCTTATTTAACCCAATATCTTAACTCTCCCACAATGTTACGTTGGCAGGCTTGGCAGGAACCACAATCACTGCTTGATAGCAATGAAAAATTTGATCTTGAACAACGTATCTACCACGTTTTGCAGGAGCATTTTACTGGGGTTCGACTTCCAGAGGGATCAACACAACACGACCGTCGCCTTTACGTAACCTTGAGCCGACGTCGTGGTGAAGTCAGGCAGAGTGCACAGGTTGTGCTGGCTCAAGTAGATTGGAGTACCGCCACTCACCTGAGTCTTGATCCGGTTGAAAACGCAGCTGGTGGGAAGCGAACCGATCTTACCTTGAAGGGCCGAGACCGTATTGAAGGAGCCCGTCTTCAACTGACCTTGCCATTCCTTGACTATGTAGTCATGCGGCATTTCGGCGAGCTAGGCGAGGTGTTGCAAACTGCGTATCTCGAACGGCTTGATCGGTTCAAGGCACAGGTACAGAAGCTCGCGACAACGCCAGAGGACCGGATCATGCTCGTCAGGTTGAAAACAGATCATACTTTTCGCCGGCAACATTTCTCTGTGAACAACGGGAAACTGGAGGTCAGCGATGTCCTGTGAAACTTTCCCCTCCACATCCAAACTTGAAAAAAACCCAGCAATACAGTTGTTTGGTAAACGTCTGTTTCTTGATCAAACCCCTACAGAATTTTTAGTCGAATTCCTACTGCTAGTCACCGCAAAGAAAAAAATAGACTCGACCGCCTTTAATACAGCGCTTCCATCTATCGATTCGTTACGATCTTGGGACAGTTCAGAACTCAATTATGCACCAAAATCACGTATTAATTTAAAGCTATTCTCTTTTTTGGGCGCCTCGAGGCTTGACTCAAGGCATGCAACCCATCGTCAGCACCATCATGATCTTCTTGATACTTTGACGTCGAAAATCACCATGTCAGGCTCTGGGAATAAAGAGGATGTGATTCGCACCTTGGAAAACCTGTTTCTCGGGTTTCAGGGCGCTGGTGGTGGGCGAACTTGGTGTGCCCAAAGCTTTTTGCCAATATCACCTGGTTTGATTGCTGGCGAAACCATTTGGAAGGAGTCAAAAGCACGAACAGCACGACCAGAAAAATGGGATGACTTACTGTCGAGCTTTTCCTCTTATTTTTCAACAGGACAACATGTCTTTCTCGCTCGTGGAGGTGAAGTCTTATACCTGCAATTATGTAATGCACTTCGCCAAACGCCAGAAATTGTTTCAAATTGGGTGAAAGAGAGCGGAGTTAGCCTTAGCTCTGAAAAGGATAACAATGAACAGAATCCCGAGTGGCTTCATTCACAGCTTGAACAGGAGTTAATCGGGCTTATGGCTCGCTGTCCTGCCACTGTGACTGAAATTGCAAACTTTATAGACTGTGGTCTTGAATCCGAAACATCCGAGCAAACCGACGGAACTGAAGATCTCCCTCGATATGTTGGAGCCTGTTGGTGTCCAGCCGAGAGCTGGCAAGAAGGATACCTGTTTGCCGTGGATTTGCTGAGATTGTGCAAGGCGAATCTCGATGTTGTTGATCGACTATATTTGTTGGAATCCGCATGTACTATGCATGTACTTCGGAGCCTCGCAATGCAGAGTGCCCGACATGTTGATTCTGAATATCCGATCCCCTGGCCCGGCTATCGTCTGGCTGTGTCAGCTCCTGAAGAAAAAAGAACAGCTATAAAGAGGTTGTCGCATCAAACGGCAAAAGCGATGGAAAAACAAATTTTTCAGGCGATTCGTAACGAAGAAAGTGGGATTGTATTGCCACAAGGTGAAAAGGAACCTGGCAAATCACTTAAGGAAGCTGACCGCCGCTACGCGGGAAAGCTGTTTATTGGCTTGGCAAAGCGAATTGGATTCATAGTGCCACGCAGAGGTGCTGGGGCGCGTTTTGTGCTTAATGATCAGCTCTTGCGTTTGCTGGTTTTGACGACTGTTCCTGTCGGAGGCAGAATTACCTTTGACACGTTCAAGAGATTAGTAGAAGTCCGCTACGGCCTGGTGTTTGATGCTGATGGGTTCAATCGGGCGAGTAGGTGGCTGGACGGTACTGGTGTTTACCTTCCCGCCGATACCGATGCTTGGTTGCAGGACATGTTGGAGGCTGCGGGATTGCTTATTCACCTATCCGATTCATGTGCCCTAGTGGAAAACCCTGCGGGAATCGCTAACTGAAAGGATGTTCATGAAATATCTTGCCAATTCTATTCAGAATCATATATCAAAAAAAGTTGCAAAACTTCAAAAGGGCGATTCTGTCGGTCACCGGATGCTCATAATGATCCCGGCAATGCCAGAAAAGACTCTGCTTTCCATAGCTGATGCTCTTGCTAGTTACTGCCTGGCCGATTCAAGTATGGTCCTCACTTTGAAAATTGCTAAAGTGTTGACCGATGACTGGACGGTACTCGGGAGAAATAGAGCACAAGACCAGGGGTGGGTTGATACTCGAGGGAACCTGACCTACTACCGTAATCTAGCTCCTATCGTTGGAAAACTTACTCTGGTTATTCTCTGTGGAACGGACCGCGTGACTGATTCCGCGGGCCTTGCAGATTTCCATACCTGCGATCTAGAGACGATTTGGCAAGGTGAATTGGCCGGAAGCTTCCGGAAATGGGTCGAGCCGAAACTACAGAGTATCGGCATTCACCCTGTTGAGGTAGCTGAATTAAATACTTTTGATCGTCTTTTGAAGCCTATTCTCGATTATGGGCGGGGTGATTTGCTTCAAATTAGTGATTGGCTTGAAAACCTCAATTTAAACAGCGCGGCGGATGTGTTGCAGGTCCAGCAGGCCATGCTGATAGGATTAAGCTCCTTCGGTTTGCCATCTTTTTTAGGATTTCCCCTAGGACTCAAGAAAAAGTCGCTTGCACCTTATATAGAAAGAGCAGGATCGTTCTTTAGTTACACCTTTTTTCTGGAAGCCCGTGAAAGGGATAAGGCTATAAATGCCATCGATAAAATTCTCGAGGCTCGCCGCGATAATCCTAGCTTTTTGCTGGATGACGAAAATGTATGGGGTCCCTACTCTTGCGGGGATGAATTCTTAGAGGGACTGAAAAATTACATCCTGACGGATGACAAGGATGATAGACGAAAGTTATTTAAATGCGACTTCGTCACTATTCTCGACAAGGTCCTCAAATATAAAGAACCGGGCACTACACCGCCGAAAGGTTTACGCAAAGTCTCCGGGAGCCCAGTAGAAATGGTTCTTACTGCGGTGTGGTATGGCATGCGAGACTTTTACCGTGATAAATTTACGGATAACAATGCGCAGATTACTGAAATATCAATTAAATATGATCTGTTTAAACACGATGTTGAAGGAATAGATGATGAAGTGAGCGATTCAGCTTTTGACAGTGTAGAGTCGGCTCGTATTTATCTTTCTCGCTTGATTGGGGGACTCGACGATATCATCACGAAACACTTGTCATTGAGCAACATTGACGGCCAAGATATCTCAGTTAAATGTTCCTTGGTTGACGACAGTATCCCTTGCAGACACAGTCGGACTGCCGAACCTCAGTTGGAATTTTCAATTTATATTCACTGCGACAACGATGCGGATGCGTTTCGCCGCAAATTCGCTTGGCGCCTTCCCGAAATTCATTCCTATCGATTATCTGATGCTCTCTTATGTAAAGCCAGGGATGCGATGGCTAATCATAATGAGATATGGAAACTTCCAGTTTTTAATCTTCCTTACTACGACGAGCTCCTCAGAGGTACAGCTGCTGATGAAATCAGACGCATACTCTTACACTCTCTTCGTGATGAGCGCCCGAATGAAGCATTTTTGACGAATCTTTTGAGTGATGATTGGTTGGATTCGAGTGACTCTTTGCTGCCGAAACTCAAAGTTCTTGCCGAGAAGTATCACCTTTTCATAAATGCCTCAGCTGAAAAAGGTCTGCTTGGGGCTCTGCTTCATGGCACCGCCTGGACGGATCTGCGGCGTTCTTACACAGAGGCGTATCGAGAGATTTTTGATAATGTGGATGCGCTTCATTCTCCTTCTGCCGGAATGTTGTTGCGTTCCTTCCTCGTTATTCAGCGTAGGGAACCTGGGCTTGGTGTCGCTTGGCATGCAGACTACCATGAACAATCCGCAATAATGACAGTACTTCATCCTGCCTTGCTTGAGATGCTTGAGGCTCAAGTATATTATTTGGTTTCCTGTTTCAATTACGCAGTAAACAGGGAGATTGAGGGCAAATCCCGACGCGAGGCATTTAAACCACATATCTGGCGCTCTTATACCGATCTTTCCGAAATTCAGGCGCCGCTTTCAGGGCTTTTGCATAACGAGGAACTGAACCTGGATACCAACGTCCGCGGACAAGAGCTTATTCACAGGATCGGTTCACCGGCTTCGGGTGATGCAACTTTATCCACGCGCTTACTTCTCAATTACGGCGACACCACTGATGAAGATGAAATGTTCTCGGATTCAGAAGTTTTTCGAGAGACAAGTGAATCTAAACTTCTTCTTCGACTGATGTTGGATTATTTCCGTCTGCATCCCCATGCCAGAGACGGTCTTAGTCTCGCTGTGTTCAGGAATAAAGACATTCAACCCATAATCGCAGCAGTTCACCAGTATTTAAGCATACTTGCCGACCCAAAAAACCCGCGTTATTACGTCCTCCCTCCTAACCGCAGGCGTCCTTATGCGATCAGCGTTACCTTTTTTACTGAGTCAAGTGATGACGTAGAGGTGACACGTTGGATCGAACAATGGCACGAGCGTTGGGAAGCCGCAGAAACGGAGACAAAGTATCAGCCTTACAGGGAATGTCGATTTGCGGTAGCCCACCGTTTGGTAGATAAAAGCGCGCAAGGTTCCTTCCAGAAATTGATCAATGATAATTTCGAAGCAGATATTGCCGTGTTCTACGATTTTATTCGTGCGGGCAGCGGGGTAAACAGATTTGAAAATGTTCCACCGTTTGACCCAACCACTCGCACGCTCAAATTCCCCATTCTCGAAAAGGCCTGCTGTACGATCAGCAATCCGGCCGAGCAATACAAGCGTTCAAGAGTCATCAGCAATCGTCAGTTTGTACTTGGAACAATGCACGCAAACTTGATGCACTCCTTAAAGAACAAGAGCTGTCAAGCCGGTACGATAGTTGTCGGAACCGGCGACTTTGCACCCTGGCGGTCCGTTATCGATGCACTGCATTTGAAAACGGAGTGGGTAATCTGCATTGATCCAAACATGGATGAACGCCTGCTTAAAAAATCGTCTTCGCCCTCAAATGCCGATCGTGAAATAATCGGTTTCGGCTCCGGTGTCGGAACGCACGGCGAGGATAACTACACGATTTCGACGGAACAGTTTTCCTTGAACGATGTCCATTCCCGAGTCTGCGCCTCTATTCAGTCTCTTTACGCCGGATCCGGATGGAGTAATGATGAATGTAGAGATATTTCAACAGGCCTGCTGAAAACAGCTCGTCAATTATCAGGGTTATCCCTTGTTCGCGCCACGGGCGTTGATGATCAGTATATACGTGATTTCATGGCATATGCACTGTCCAGGAAATTGCTTCGGACCAGTGAAGCGGTTTTATGCGATAACCTGATTTCTTTGGATGCCTATAGGCATTGGTTCGACCTGGCAGAAAACAGCCGCAGACCGGATTTGATGTGGCTGAAGGCTATAGTGGGGCCAGACAAACGACTCCATCTCGAAATACAGCTTGTAGAATGCAAGATGGCGCTGCGATCCGAAGAACATCTGCTCAAAGCAAGATCCCAGGTTAATAACGGATTGAATGTATTGATGCCGGCATTTGCTTCGATATCGAAAGAGGCAGATCTTGAGGACACCCGGCCCGACAGACGGTACTGGTGGATGCAGTTACATCGCCTAATAGCAAGCAAATCTGAAATTAACAGAGCCCAGCAAGCAGATGTTTTGGGCGCGCTCGAGCGATTAGCTGAGGGAGATTACGATATTTCCTGGAACGCCGCCGTCTTTGCTTTTTGGACTGACAGCAAGGACGCTAATATTCAGGAGATCGGGCATTGGAAGGCTGGTGGCTCTGGTGGGGTCACCGCTCGTATTTACGCGATGGGGAATCAATTCGTCAAGCAGTTGGCAACCGATAGTCCTGTCCTATTCGATTTGAGTCAAGGGCTGAGGGAGCTCGTTGTTCAAGTTGCGGATAATATTTGCGACACGATGGAAGATAGTGATTTGCCTCCCTGTGATGAGGAGTATGAGGAGGAGTGGGACGAGGAGAACGCATCGGACTCCGACGAGGAGAACACCTCTGAGTTGGAGGCGGAGAATACCTCTGATGCGGAGAACACCTCTGAGTCCGACGAGTCTCGGCCTGACCTCGCTGACAATTTCGAGCCGGTTGATGACGTGGATCACCAAGTAGATATTTTGCCGTCGGACGGGCAGTCTTCCGACGACAAGCTTAGTCTCATCATTCCAATCGATGATAAATCGTCCGAAGCCCCGCAGCAAGCAAGTGTTGGAGTTCAGGAGAATATACCAGATCGCATACTTTTGGGGACAGCCGGGGACGGAAACAGAAATATATACTGGGAATTTGGCCATCACGGACTTGCCAACAGGCATATGCTCATTTTTGGGGCTTCCGGGATGGGTAAAACCTATGCCATTCAATGTATGCTCTGCGAGATGGCCAAGCTAGGCCAGAACAGTCTAATTGTCGATTATACCAATGGATTTCTTCCGAACCATCTTGAGGACACCACTCGACGCCTGCTTGATCCTTTGCAGCATGTCATTCGACAAAAACCATTGCCGATTAATCCATTCTTGCCTCAATCCTCAGATAATGGGGGTATTCTCTTGGCTGAAACTGCAAACGCAATCGGTAAAAGGATCGCGGGGATATTCAATGCAGTTTACCAAATCGGAGATCAACAATTCAGTGTTTTGCATCGCGCAGTAATGGACGGAGTTGAAACCTATAAGTCGGAGATGAGTCTCGACAAAATGCTGCAAATACTCGACGATTATACTGAAGATAAAAAAATAAAAGCTCCAGCACTGACTCTACACAGCAAAATAAGGCCGTTCGTGTTGGATAATCCTTTTGCCTATGGCGCCGAAGGATTTAACTGGGATTCTCTGTTTTCTGATACGACAAGATTTTGCCACATCTTTCAGCTTGCGGGTCTGGACATGCACTCTAGCAGGTTGGTAACTGAGTTTATTTTATGGGATCTTTACGGTTATTTACAATCAAAGGGGAAAAAGACCGATCCTAAAGTCATAGTTTTGGATGAAGTCCAGAATCTCGATCATCAAGACGGGAGCCCACTTTCAAAATATCTGAGAGAGGGGCGGAAATTCGGGCTGTCACTAATATTAGCAACTCAAACAATGAGCGGCATGAAGAAAGACGAGCGGGATCGAATGTTCAATGCCGATCATAAACTTTTCTTCAAGCCAGCTGATACGGAGCTGAAGGCCTTCGCAGAAATTGCCGCGATTACGACACGTCAAAAAGCTGATGATTGGGTCGGTAGATTGTCGAATTTAAAAAAAGGCGAATGTTATTCTGTCGGTCCGTGTCTTAATACGACAAACAATAAAATGTCGAACCTAGCACAGAAAATAACAATAACTCCATTGGAAGAGCGCTAACTTAATGAAAAATAAAACAATAAAAACTAAGCGATTGCCGAAGAGTTTTCACAAAACATTCAAGCCTGAACGTCAGTATATCAACGCGATGCTTCGTTTTGCCGCTTCTGGCGGGGAAGGAGATTATCAGGCCATTGCAGCTTCCACCGGCATACCTACGGGTGTTTCTAGTGGAAAAGTCCCTGCAATCCTAGATTATTGTTTGGGAATGGGGTTATTAACACTCTCAGCATGCAAGCCTTCATCCATTAAAAAACCGCAACTCACTCCCTTTGGTCGTGTTGTGCTACTCGAAGATCCTTTTCTGAAAACCTCGATAACGCAATGGATTTGTCATTTTAATCTTTGCGGCGGTATGCATGGTGCTGATGTTTGGTATCAATCTTTTTTTACTGCTACCCCGGCATTGGGGATGGCATTCTCCAAAGCGGACCTAGAATCTTATCTTGGCAATTTGTACGGTGCAAGCAGGAGTAATTTCAGCGGTCCTCTTGTCGGGATGTATGATGATGATGCCTCTTTCAAAATATGCAGCGCCATTTCAGAGGTTGATGGCCAACTGGTGCGTCGGCCAGCTCCGATTGTCGAAGAAATGGGTTTCGCCTATGGAGCCTGGATTTTACAGTTGATACGGGAATGGTTTCCTAAAAGCAACCAAGTTTCAGTTACGGATTTAGACGCGGTTGCCGGTTGGAGAACTATACCCGGGTGGGATGTGACTTCCCTGCAACGCGTGTTGGAGCTAGTAGCCCGAAAAGGACTGATTGAAGTAGATCGTCATATGGAGCCTTGGCTAATTATTCCAAAGGTTTCGGCGGACAATGCTTGGCGTAAGATTTTTGATGACATGATTTGATTCTAGGAGGGGTTGTGCCGATAAAACTCAGTGATGTCATCAGTTTCAGGGGGGATCGCCTTTTCAATGGCGCTGTCAATATCAACTGGTTCGGCTCTGACGAAGCTAAGGCCGAAATTGCCAGTGAGGCATTTGTATTCCATGGCCCCAAGTACCATGGGGTGCGGCAGCAGGATGTCGGGACACAACATGGGCATAACCTCATTGATACTGCGAGCTTTGCCCGCTCGGTTGTAAGGAGATGCTATGGATTAGAAGATTATCCATTCACTCTTGCAATTGCCGGCTATGGTACTGGTAAATCCCACTTAGCACTGACACTCGCGAGTCTTGTGAGTAATCCGGACTCGGGAAATGCCTGCAAAATACTATCTTCCATCGGAGCAGCGGACGACGAGATAGCCTCGGATATAAACGTCATTTTTCAGGAATCATCGAAACCCTGCCTCGCGGTTACTCTTAACGGCATGCAAGGTTTCGACCTTGCCGCAGAGTTCACCAAACAGATAATTCGTACTCTTAATAAAGCAGGGCATGACTCGAAACCGTTGGATGATTTACGCCCAAGGTTTGGTCAAGCTGCTACACTGGTTCGTATGTCAAATCAGGACCTCAGGGAAGATCTCCTGAAATCTTGCGAATATGATTCGATAGACGAACTTCTTCATGAATTAGAACTACAAGATGAATCGGCGTACCTCAAGGTTCATGAGTTTTTCGCAGCGTTGGGGATGCCGATTAGGGCCCTTTCTGGGGAGTCGGTTCGCGATGTCATAGATATAGCTGTGAGGGAATATTGCGGGCTCGACAAACCGTATAGAAGTCTTTTGGTTTTGTTTGACGAATTTGGGAAGTATATGGAATTCGCCACAGTTCGCAGCCAAATTGCCGGCAATGGTGTTTTGCAGGACTTATTTGAAGCGATACAAGCCAATGCCAACAATGCCTGCTTTGTCGGTTTCATTCAATTCGAATTGAACTCATACGTTCAGCGCATCGCGCCGGAGTATAAGAATGAAATATTGCGCTATGTAACCCGCTATCAGTCTGCTAATAGATTGTATCTTTCCATAAATCTTGAAACGCTGATCGCGAGCCTTATTGAGAAGCGGCAAGGTGCCTATCTTGATGCCCGATTTGATAATTTACAGGCCCGAGAAGAAACAAATAAATATATTTCAGACATCGGGCGCTGGTTTCCACAATCGAGGAATCACAGCCTCTGGGGTGATGCAGGTCAATTCCACTCCGTTGTTAGAAAAGGTTGCTGGCCGCTTTCCCCATATTCCACATGGTTTCTTTTTTACCTAGCGGCGGCTGGCAAGCATTTACAGGAAAGGTCGGCCCTAGCGTTATTGGATGACCTTTTTAATAGATTTGCTGAAGCCTCGGTCCCCGATAACGGCAATCTCTTGCTGTCTCCTTCGGATTTATGGTCGGAGTTTCTACAACAAGAATTGTTGAGTTCAGAGGAATTCGGTCAACAAGGTACCATTACTCACGCGTATGCCTCTGTTTTTGCGCGGCATGGTTCACGGTTATCTTTCGATTTGCTGAAGTTGCTCCGGGCCGTTGTTTTAGCCTCAAAGCTAGGGCTTCAATCATCCAGTAAGGACGATGCAGTGTGTGCTCTAGCCGAGCTGTCAGGTGTTAACCCATCTCAGGCAAAGAGCGGGATTCAATTGCTCCAGGATGAATATAACGTGTTGGAATGGGATGAGGCTTTTAGAGCGTTCGATATTCTCGGCGACGCTGTCCCTCGTACGCATTTTATCGCTTTCTTACGCCAACGTGTAGCTAGTAGCTTCGATGAGGCTGGAAAATCGAAACTTTTTGTGAGTAGAGCCGCAGAATGGTGCGATTTATTAGGAGATCTTGATTGTGACTTCGCCGAAGAAAATAAAATAACAACCAAGGAATGGCGTTACAAAGCTGTGACCTCGAATGCAGATTTCATTGCCCAGCAAATTAAAATAGCTGCAGACCGCTGGGCGGGTGCCATAGATGTGGATGAAGCTCGCGGAACGATAATGTACACGTATGTGACTCAAAATCGTGATCCACTTGCGACCATCAAGGAAGCGGAAAAATTCCTAAAGGCAGCAGCTAGCGAGGCTGGCGTCACTGCACTTCCCATCTTGCTTGTGGTTTTGCATGACGCTGACGGATTGTTGGGACAATCGTTGGCTGAATACGCGGTCCTGCAAGAGATCGGCGATGCCGACTCTGCGAGGTTTGGCAATCTGGTCGGAGCCCACAAAGAGAAATTATCGAGGACGATTCGCGACCAGGTTGAATCACTTCTTAAGGAAAGACGTTATGCAACTGGACTGAAGGACGGCTTAGAAAGGCAGAGATTGAATCAGGCCGGCACTGAAATTTTTCAAAAAATATATAAAACTCCCTTTATTTTCCCGTTTGATGGGTTCAGCACCGCAAAGGGGAATGCAGCGGATACCTGTCAGGAACTCACCAGGGAGCTACTCTATGGGAAGCTCGACTACGATGCTGTAATAGCCAAGCCGATAAAAACAAAAAATCGAGCAATTACCGTTCTCATGGACTCCTGGGGTATCTTCGATAAAAGGGGAGAGATCTTAAGGCGTCCCAAACACCCTGTAATGCATTCCATTTCCGTCAAATGGGATGACGCCCTAAAGGAGGACCAGCGGTTATCACTCACCGCTGCAATCCGGACCTTATGCCGGCCACCATATGGAGCCAATATCGCATCGGCCGGTCTTTTCCTTGGCGTCTTCATCGCCCCGCGCATTGAATCGCTTGTCATTGTAAAGAATGATCAGCAATTGGCTATAGCTCAATGGCTGCAAACGGAAATATTCAAAAACAAATTTATTAATATGTCCGCGGTTGGCAATGCCAATCTGATGTTCATCGGCGAAGCTTCGTCAGAGTGGGAGTTATTACTCGACGAATGGGAGCAATGTTCAAGCCACCTTGGCCGAGTTGGCTGTCTTGAGCGCGCAATGGGTTTGAAACAGAAACAGCCAATACCGCCCCTACTTGTTTACAGAGAGGAGCGTCTCAGGGAACAGGCATCCCTTTCCGCGAAAATTTTGGAAAGCACCGATGACAAAATGGACCAGGCGCTTTCAAAGATGCAAAACGGTTTCACCCAGAGAGACATTGCCTTGCTTGCTTGGGGGGTTGGTGAACTGAAGTTCCTGTCCGATAAAATGGTGTCTGAAAAGCCACTATGGACCGAGTCGCAAATCGAAAAAATACAACCTCCAATTGAAAAGGGTAGACAGGCGGTTGTTCAATATTTCCCGGAATGGCTAGAAAATCAGGCTCCTAGGAGCGATGCCCCAGCGGATGTCGGCGATTTCAAACATAAAATGATAAAGCTGGTCGGTGCAAATATAAAAAAGATCGGGTTGGATAATGAGCATGAAAAATTGGAGACTTACACGCTTCAAATCGTAAAAAAAGCCGAACAGATTGCGGAAGCTCAACAGCTTCATCGCGATGTTCAGTCCTGGATTACTGCCCATGGTGATGCCGTCAAGATAGGGCGGGTTTTTGAAATTAAAACATTGAAACAGGTTGGCACTGAGTTTTCAAAAAAGCTACAAAGTATGCAGCAACGTGTTCAACTTCCAGTTATTGCTCAGGATAGAACCTTATTGTCAGGATTTATAACCGAGTTGAAAAAAGCTGAGGAGGCTATAACACTACGACTTTCAGAATTGTGCAACAGTAAAATTATATCCGAAGGTGATGTCGACCGCACCCTCTCTGAAGTCGAGTCGCTTGTCAGTCTGTTCGATAATCTTCCAATTGATTTGGAAGATCTGAAAAGCATGCGGAAAGCCCTAAGATTGTATAGGTCCTACTATCCCCGTTTATCTGATGATGGTTTGACTTGGAGCAAATTCAGACAACTAAGTGACCAATTGAAAACAGAATTTGCGGAAGCCATGCAGGACGATGAGGCGCCGTGGTGCCCTGAAGAAGTAATCGACGCTTTTGTCGGCATAATCTCAAAAACCCGGGACACGAAAAGTTTGGCTTGGATTAACGAGTTTACGGCTGAAGCATCCGGTATTGACGGAATGATCGCGCCTGAAGTCAATCAACTTTATAAGCGAACACAAAATTTCCCTAACTATCTAACAGATGTGCACGTAAACCAGCTGGAATCAATTTCAGCCATCATAACTGCGAAACTCGATGATTTAAGTATCGAGTGGCTTTTGGAAAAATTTAGGGAGCTACCATTGCACAGTAGGAACAATTTTTTAAATTTGGCAAGCGAGGTCATGAACGAGGATCTTGCCGTGAAGCATCTTGAAAGCGCCCGTTAAAATAGGAGTGAGGTAGTGCGTGAAGTTTTTATACGAAGAAGGAGCATGTCAAGGTACTCAGCTCAGAAATTTAATAGTTACAAAGCTAATTCGGTTGTCTTGCTAATAAAATTGATGGAAAAGCCGAGACTGCGAAGAGTAAGAGAAGGACGATCCAGAGAAACCGCCTGAACATGGGGAAGCCTCCGCATAAGGATGGATTCCTATACCACGTTAGTCATGGTTAAGCCTAGGAAAACTTCGGTTCCCCCATGCTCGAGTAGAGGTCTTTCGTGGGTTCCTGCTGAAAGGCACGACGCAGCGCTCGCCCTGCTCGGCCGGAGCGAGCTCCTATATCCAGATGTTACGGGGGCTTTTGTTTGTCGGCTGGGCTGCGGCCTAAAACGGAATTAGAGCATCGTCAAAGTGTATAGGTTTTCCAACAGTTGCAGTCAACGATTTGTTTTTATCGATTATACTATTCACTTTTGCCTGAAACTCAATCAGTAAAGGGACCACTTTTGCATATCTAATGCCCTTTTTTATATTCAAAAGCAAACAAATATTTTGCATTTGTGCATCGTCAGGGTCATCGGAGATTTCTTGTAAAGTATTGCAAGCACGTTTTATGTCTTCTGCCAATGTAGGCATGAAATTATACTGCCCATTAGAATATGCATCCACAAACTCTGTAATGATTTTATTTGATTCATCACGATAACGATCAATATCGTTAAAAAGATCGTTCAAACATAGCGGGCATATATCTCCATACTTTGCGACAGGCACATTGTAACAATTCTCACAAATAAATTTTCCCATAGGATTCTCCTATCAGTTACAATCCGCCGAAAATGACTTGAGCCATTAACAGATATGCAGCCTTTGCCTCTTTCATAGGTAGATTCGGACGGGATTTCAAGCACTTCTAAGCATCTGCTTTTACGCTTAACCATTGTCCTTTTCGACAGCTGACTCCTTTGAAGCCATCCCTAAAGTTCTGGAACGGTAGCCGGCACAAGGCCAAGGTCTTCAAGGTGACTTTCCAAGGCCGCGGCAAGGTCACCAAGCGCAGCCTTGCTGCCAATCACGGCAATTTGCTGCGGGGCCAGCTTGGTAAAATCAGGGTAAGCCCTGCTTCTCGCGAACACGGTGAACGCGGCCCTGTGCAGGAAGAGCAGATCATCACCGTCCAGATCCAAGGACACTACCCGCTCCTCGCGGCACAGCACATCCTCTAACCGACCAATGAGGCCTTCGAGCCTTCCGTCATTTTCCGTCCCAGGGAGGATCTCCGCCGCTGCGGCACACAACATGGCAACCTCGTCGAGACTGAAAATCAACGACAAGCACTTCGAGCTGTCGGCTAAAAAAGCCTCGTAATCTTCTTCTTCCTCGTCATACATGTGTTCCCACCCTCCGTTGCTCAATACCTGTCTTCCTGCCACCACGCCTGACCCCAAGGTGTACGATACAGAGGCGTAAATGCCGGCTCCGCCGATTTTTAAGGCGCTTCCCATGATACCCCCTCGGTGTGGGCTGGTCTGCTTCGTGCTCCACGGCCAGCCTATTTCTCCTTTTCAGGATGCCACGAGCTTCCTTCCTTGTACTCCTCCTCGGTAAAACCGGGAATGCGGCTGCCGTCGCGCCGATGGGTGCCATGCTAGAATCCGGGAGGCGGGATAGGGCCGTCGGCTAGGTCCCAATCTGTTTCCAAGGTGTCTTCCCCCAACAGTCCCTCTGTACCGTCGATCACGTCATCCGGGACAGAATCGCCATCCTCGATCTCATAAAGTACCTGTGCAATCTTGAAATCCTTGCACTGCTTCTCATCTGCGGCATCTAACCGGTCAGCCTCCTCTAGCGCTCGCTTGAGCAGGTCACTTTTTAGTTGGTACCCTTTCTCGTCCATGGTTTCCTCCGCGGTGTCGGACTACAGACGGAAGAAGGCGCCGCTCTGGAATGATGTTAACCCGATCAGATCACTGCTGCCCAAAAGGCCTATGAGGTTTTGCTTTACCCCCCCGAATCAGTTTTCTCACTCTTTAAATTTCTGTACGACGCGTAGAAGCTCCAGGTACATTTGTCTCTCGTTTGGCAAAAGGTTTCTATACTCCTGAAAAAGCCGGGCAGTACCTTCGTCAGAAACAAACTCTTTACTCTCCACAACTCCGAGCAAAAAGTCAGCGGATACCCCGAGAGTAATCACAATCCGTTCAAATGCATCCAGTGATGGCGTTCTGCTGCCATGTTCGTATTGGTGCACCGTGGGAGGGGGTACCTTGAGTGCCCTGGCAAGCGCGGCTTGGCTCATTCCCTTGCTTTCTCGAACCTGCCGAATTTTCTCTCCGACCCTCTTCGCAAGTTCTTCCATGGTCAATCCTCCCGGTCATTTTATACCATGCGGCCAACTAGCAGTAAAGGTGGTATTAGCGCATAGCTAACTTTTTTCTTGCCATCCATTATAATTGATGGTAATCTTTTTATTACAACAAGCGATAACGATGACGCGTGGTGCAGGTCAACCACGTTTATAAAATGCAAAATTTTAGGCATCTTGGCTGATAACCTCAGGGGGTGTAAAAAGGTTTGTGTAAATGGTCATTCCGGGGTAAACCAACTTACCCTGAGGAGCTTACATGACCATTGACCTTTCTGTAATCGACGACCTACTTAAACAGTATAAGAGCCCGGAAGAGATTCTCGGGGAGAACGGGTTGCTGAAGCAACTCACCAAGGCAGTTCTTCAGCGAGCTCTCCAAGCCGAAATGACTCACCACCTGGGCCACGAGAAGCACGGAGCTATCTCCAACGAAAGCGGCAATGCTCGAAACGGGTCCTTCAAGAAAACGTTGAAGGGTGACTTCGGCACGATGCCTATCGAGATCCCTCGCGATCGAGATGGTACTTTCGAGCCAGCAATCATTGCCAAAGGTCAAACCCGCTTTGCTGAGTTCGATGACAAGATCATTTCTCTGTATTCTCGAGGCATGACCACCCGTGAAATAGAGAGCCATTTGAAGGAAATCTATGGGGTTGAGGTCTCTCCCACCTTAGTTTCAACAGTGACTGAGGCCGTGTCTGAAGAGGTCAAGATCTGGCAGAATCGCCAACTAGATGCAGTCTATCCCATAGTCTATATGGACGCCATTAGGGTCAAGGCCAGGGATAATGGCCACGTCATCAACAAAGCTGTCTACCTTGCCATTGGCATCAAGCTGGACGGCGACAAAGAAGTCTTGGGAATGTGGGTCTCAGAAAATGAAGGAGCAAAGTTCTGGCTACAGGTGGTAACCGAGCTTAATAACCGTGGCATCGAGGATATCTTCATTGCCTGTGTTGACGGTCTCAAAGGGTTCCCTGAGGCTATTGAAACCGTCTTTCCGAGAACCCAAGTCCAACTTTGCATAGTCCATATGGTGCGCCACTCCTTGAATTATGTAACCAGCAAGCAGCGCAAAGCGGTAGCAGACGACCTGAGGCTAATTTATACCTCGGCTACGGCAGAGCAGGCGGAAATACAGTTGAATATGTTTGCCGAGAAATGGGACAAAAAGCATCCGACCATCAGCCGTTCATGGCGGCGGAATTGGGGGCAAATCATCCCTTTCTTTGCATACCCAGCTGATATCAGGAAGGTTATTTACACTACCAATACAATTGAATCGTTGAACATGTCTCTAAGGAAGGTGACAAAAAATCGCGGGTCCTTTCCTAATGACGAAGCAATGTTCAAGCTACTTTACCTTGCTCTAAACAACATCACGAAGAAATGGACCAGGCCAATTAAAAACTGGAAAGCGGCAATGGGCCGCTTCGCTATCCTTTTTGAAAACAGACTGCTAAAACTCTAACCGAGGCCATTTACACAAAGTTCTTTACACGCCCTAACCTCACGCGCAAAAACTTTGGAGGATTTATGCAAGCTAAACGTCGATAGCTCTTTTTCCCGTAGAAAATTCGTAAAAAGATAGGTGGGGTTCGATTAAATAATGGAGGTATTACAAATGAATACATCAGAGGTTGAAACGGTTATCTCAGCTCTCAACGCAACGGGTGATTGCCTGGTACTGCGTCGACTGAATCTAGAGCACGACACACGAATTTCGCGGACGGTATCTGAACTCTCTCAGGTTGCACTCTGTATTGACACGGAAACTACCGGGTTGAACTATGCTGGGGACAAGGTTATCGAGCTTGGGATCGTCGCATTTGAATTCAATCCCAGCTCGGGTGAAATCTATGCAATCACCGAGCGTTATTCTGGGTTTGAAGATCCAGGGATGCCGATACCGGAAGTGATTAGAGAGATTACCGGCATTACAAACGAAATGGTTTGTGGGCAAACTTTTAATGACAAGCTGGTTAACGCCTTGGCTGAAAAGGCGCATCTCGTCATAGCCCACAATGCTGCTTTCGATAGAAAGTTTGTCGAGGCACGGTTTCCGATATTTGCCAAACTTCCTTGGGCGTGTACTTTTTCACAGATTGACTGGAAGGCTGAACGTATTTCGTCCCGATCCTTAGAATATCTCCTCTTTAAGACCGGAAGATTAATCATTAATGCCCACCGGGCCTTGGATGATGCCGAGGGTGTTCTCGGGTTGCTGCTGGAGCAGCTTCCGGTCAGCGGTGCCCCAGTATTTAAAACGCTCCTTCAAAAAGCAAACGACTCGACCTCGAGGATTTGTGCAGTGGCTGCTCCTTTTGACAAGAAAGACCTTCTGAAGCGGCGCGGCTATAGATGGAATGATGGAACCCAAGGAGGGAGTAAAACGTGGTGGCGGGATGTTTCATATGAAGCGGAACGGGAAGAATTGGATTATCTTGCCAGGGATATCTATCCCCAGGGGAATACCGGGCTAGTTGAAATCAGCAGGTTCGACGGATACTCAAGGTTCTCTTTACGGGCGTGTGTCTAGCAGCAATTGGCTTTGTATATTAGGGTTACTAACTTCCGCAACTCAGGGCTCAAACCAATGATTTGCAGACTCAGCTTTTTTAATTGCAGGGGGAGGGATGAAGACACCAAATTTAAAGACTTTTCACGATCGACTCGATTACATGATAAGAAAGCACAAACACTTAACTCAGATGGAACTCGGAAACTTTGTTGGGGTCAGCCAGTCACATATCAGTGGCCTACGAAAAGGAACCTCACAACCGTCCCGAAGCCTTGTTGGCAAACTTGCGCGAGTCCTCTGCTGCCCTGAAGCCTGGCTCGAATACGGGTGCGGTGATGAGTTAGAGACAATAATGCCCATAAAGGCACATGACCTCGAGCCAATGCTCGTATATGTCAAGGGAATTTACGATCAAATAGAAAACCCCTCCGATAAATTCGAGTTGATCGGACAAGTGTACCGGTTACTGAAAATGTTTAAAATATCGCAGCTCCATTCAGAAAATTAGTCTCTTGGGGCAATCCAGGCATTGCGAGGGGAATCATGACAGAGAAAGACGAGCAGTCAGAACGGTTAACTTCGGAAGTGCAGAATGAGATTATGGTGCAAGCGCTTCAGGGCATGCTCAGTATCTACATGCAGTTTGATCACCCCCATCCAGATGAGTTTGGCTTGATCGCTAAACGTACCCTGGTACGGATCGGCCGACTGAAGGGGTGATTCTCGATAGGCTCGGCGAGAATAAGATTCGATTATTAACCCTTGGGGGTGGATCGCTGATGAGTAAAAATCCTGCCAAGTTCACGGAACCAATCTGACGGTAATGGACCACGTGTCACGGGCATCGTTATTTTCCACCCCCTGGATGCGAGTTATTTTTCACTTCATCCTTTTCTGGGTGAGCATTGTTAGACCGGCGAATTGTTTGATGAGCGTTATTTCTTCCGGTAGGGCTCTCCTTTCGGTGTGACGTGCTGAAATCGGTGCGCCCGTCGGTCCATGGCGGATTTTGCCACGACCTGGCCAGGGAAGGGTGGCAGCCAGTCCCCAGGGGGGCGGAAATCATTCGTCAGTCTCATCGTCGGGGATTTATAAGTTGTGGTCCCATGCAAGATGGCAATGGGTATGAGCTAACTTGGTGCCGAAGCAGTGCTGAGGCGGTTCTCTTTGCACCAACTGGATAAAAAATTGCCGCACGGGAGGGTAAATGGAGATTTTAAGGCAAACATATTCTAACGTGACCGGGCTCGTACTCGGCCAGCACTCAGATATCAAAAAAGTCGCGGAGGAATGGTTCAAACTCGATGTTGCGAACGGTGATGCCAGGGAAGACACCATCAAAACCTATCTTTCTCAGGTCAGGCAGTGGTTTGATTGGTGCGAGGACCAGGGGGTACTGCCGGCGAGTGCGAAAGCCGACGATCTCAAAAGGTACCGTGGGTCTCTTGTCAGCCATGGCGCCAAACACGCGACCATCTCCTTAAAGCTGACTACAATTCGCCGTTTCTACCAGGCGGCGGTCGATCGGAAACTCCTCACAGAAAACCCGGCCGCCGGGATCAAGGCACCACGTGACAGGTCGGCATATGAAAAGACCAAGCATCTCACGGCTGGCGAAGCGGAACTCTTGTTCCGGGCGGTTCCCGACAACAGTCTTCGGTCCATGCGGGACCGTGCGATGCTGATGCTGATGGCCGTCGAGGGACTGCGCCGAGTGGAGATCGTGAGGATGAACGTCTGCGACCTGGTGCATATGAGCGATCCGGCCGAGGCGAAGATTCTCATACGTGGCAAGGGTAAGGACAGTTATATTTATCCACGAGAAGACACCATCGCCATGATCCGCAATTATCTGGACGGCCGCGGGAAATTGCAGGTGGACGACGAGGGAGAAGAACCGCTGTTCGCCTCAATCGACAAGGGGAACACACCGAGGCGCCGGCTCTCAAGGATCGGCTTGAATGGGATCGTTGATAAATACTTCTCCAGCGTTGGGGTGAAGCAGAAAGGGATGAGTTGCCACACACTGCGGCATACCTGCGGGCACCTGATCTACCGGGAAACCAAGGATCTCAGAGTGGTCCAGGAGGTCTTGCGCCATTCCAGCCCCGCAACAGCAGCGAAGTATTCGGACGTCGACTCCAAAATAAATCGACATTCTAAAAATATCAACATCAGAATAATCAGTTAGATTTGTTGTGGCGTCGCCGGTCGGCCTAAATATGCCTTCAGAGTGTATGGGTGTCCCACGTACGGCGCTGACCGAATAGCGATTAGGTTTGAACGTGATGTATAAAAACAACATATGACCCCTGCATTAAGAGGCAAGTTTTAGCAATGGATTATATGTATTGCTAAGAGGAAAACGATCTGATATTATGCGTAAAACTGATTATTTTGGTGATGGACCTGAACCATTGCATCTGATATTATCTCATTCATGCAGGATATATTGCAACAATTGGATAATTTCTTTTTCAATAAAATGAATTGTCATCAGCGTACAGCGGAGGGAAACGTTCTCCGGTTACGTCAATAGGGGTGTTCGGTGCGCCGTTGGAGGAAGCCCACAAGGGTTCAACACCTCTGAACCGGTGAGATTTCAGGTCGATCAGGACCTGAGGGCGCGAATGAATGCAGCTCGATCATTATCAGGGCTATCGCATCCGCTTCGGTGCCTCGCTTTGCGCAAATCATGGCGCCCCAGCCGGCAAGGGTAGGGCACTACAATGCCACCCTCGCTTAGCGGCCGTCGATATCCTTGTGGAAGAGATTGGCGTGCTTCGCCTCATGCAGCTGCAACCGGTCGAAGCCCAACTCGTCGATCAGGGGCACCTCGAGCAAGGTAGCGCTTGTGCTTGGCATCCAGGTTCTGATCGGCCAGCCCCGAGAGCAGTTCCTGCAGCATGGCAGTGGCGGTCGTATAGCGGCAACTGAGGTTTTTCTGGCAGCCGACGCCACCCGTGCCGGAGTTACTTGCAAGGATTACCTCCTGCTTGCGCCCTGCGAAGTCGAGGCGGGCGAGTCCCATGATTTGACGCTTGTCCACCCCTGTCTGGAAGACGAAGTCAGAGTGCGCAAGGAGCTTCAGCTCAGGCAGCTTCGGCTCCTTGTTGCGCCGCTGGATGCTGCGCTCGGTGAGAGGATCCACCTCTCGGGGCAGGGGCCGCTCCAGTATCTCGCCTGGCAAATGTCGCATCCTGCGCCGCACGCGAGAGCTCTTCATCGAAGGCTCTTGCCATCCGGTCTAGCTTCCGGGTCTTCAACTATACTACAAAAAAGAGGTGTTTTTGCATGGAATTGGCATATAGCAGATCAGAAATCGAGCTAAAAAAGCTGAAACTATGTGACGAATCTTCACCAGGCGTGTTCTCAGGTTTTGAAAAGAGAAGGTTTTATTTCAAGGACCCCGCAATATTAACACCTGACGCAATTCTGTTGTTATTACAGCTAAACCCAATTTTGATAATGCCAATTCCAGACAAGGGTCGAGAAAAGGATTTGTATCGGGTCATTTTTGGTCGTAGGCTCTTTGAGTTAGCCGCATTTTCACTAAAGCCGACTGATGAAATATTCGTTAATACGGTGACTAGTACATTGTCAACCGAAGATATCCATCAGTTAAAATATCTTGATACTATTGTTGCCCCGACTGTCGTCAGTCTAGATGTGGGGTACTCAGAGTTGTATGACATAATAAATACTGACACTTTATTGGCGGAAAAAACCTGGTTGGCGACATCCAAAGCTGAATTTGCAAAAGCGTTCGGTAAGTCCCGATCGCTACTCAGTCCGCAGCATGGGGCGCATGGGAAAAAGGTTTCGGAATGAGTGCTCAAGTGATCTCCCCTGAAGATGCAAATAAACGTTGGGATAGGTTGTTTAGTTCGGTACAAAATGAATTTCATGATCACGCCATTTTTAATACCTTCAGAGAGTTCATTGCCCCCCCACCTCGCCTTAACTGTTTTACCAGGATTGCTGAAAATTTTATACAGATCGCAGGGTTCCTGGACTCCATCCTTTCAAAATCTGATTATGAGCCATCATATGCAGTCAACCTTAATGCTTGGGTCAGCCTGTGCGAAATCGTACTGAGCAAGGCGCAGGAAATCGAACATGATATCCCAGGGTTTACCGCCCCCGACGAAACCGATTCCCCTCCACCCTACCATGGATATTATGGGTCACATAGCCTCGGAGCCGCACTATGGTTTTCTCCCATCAATACCTCCAAAACCCTTCAGTCTAACTATCGTATTCTGCAAGCCATCCTGTTTCATGTGGTCACTGAAGCCAAAACTCAGGCCGACGAGGAAGAACTTAATCTTGATTCGCAAATATCTAAAGCTTGCCTGGCCGTTAGAAAGCTCTCGGGTCTCGATTACTACCATATACTTTATTCGTTGCCCGCTGGATCCTGCTCTTTGTCTGAATATCGAGAATGTATTGACGAACAAATAGTCGGAGAATGCCGAGACAAACAGATTGTAGAGTCTAAAAGTACTCTTTATTCGTTGCGCTACCTGACAGAAATTGCATTTGGAGAAGCAAAGGTAACAACACGGGATAAGAGTAAGCCAAAGAGTATGATTACCGAAATTTATCCGCTGGAAGTAGGGGATGATGGCAGATCGAAGACTACATGCCGGAAATCGGCGTATTTAACAGATACTGATGAGATAAAGACAGAGCGGATTAGAGCACAACTTACGGACATAGAGTTTACTGAGCCGCGAGAGGTAATATACTGTGAGGTAGAAGGTAAAGATCCCTCCGGTGGGTTAAGCGTGGCCCAGCAATACCTAAAAGCAAAAGGAGCCCAGAAGAGCATTGCAATGGACAACCAAAGGCTGCCGTTTGCGATGGGGATCCTTGCCCCTCATGACATTAACCTTTTTTTGGACCTGCTTGATGTGCTATTGAAGGAATCCGGGAGTTTACTCGGAATTGATCGTAAGGAACTAGCAGCCTTTATGGCAATCAGTTTTTGGACATCACGCTCTGTTGATGACGTTGTGAATTCGACATTGACGCCGGAATATGACAAAGCACGCGCTAATATAGCTATTTATGGTGTAAAGAAAGATGAATTGTATTTTATGTTAAAGGCCAAGGAGCCCGAACTAAAAACTGAGCGCGAAGATGGAATTCGTTCTTATCCCCTTCCCGTACCGGTTCGAGCCGCGAATGTAATCTATCCGTGTCTTGAGAACATTTGGGGGAAACCGGTGGAAACAAAGATCTTCCACCACGAACCCGAAAAATACGAGACTGCGTCTGACCGATTATTCACCATCTTACGCGATAATGACGACAGTCGTCTAAATAGTTCCAGAGTTCAGCAGCACCTTCATCACCTAGTCTGCCGACTCCCTGGAAGCGATACTACCATGGCGATGGCTATAAGTGGAAGAGATGACATTGTCGGCAAGGTACACTTTCATTATACGGGCAATAGGCTTTCTGCAGTCAAGAGTACATATCGGTGCGCGGTGGATGAAATCTGCGGGCCTCTTGGGAAAAGCGTCGATGAATCTGGTCCTGCTCCAACGGGAGATGATCCTTTTGTTGGGAGCGGTTTCGTCCCAGAACGGGAGAAAATAGCCGAAATAGTCAAAAAAATGCGCACAAAAATAGCAGAGTGTAGGCGGGAGTTAGTCGTCTCATCTGATAAGCTGATCGAATTTCATAATGTATATACATCATATACGGTACTCCTGACAGGGTTTTGCACCGGGTACCGTGCCGTTCATGACCCGTTACTCTTAAATGCTGAGATTGATCGCGCTAGCGGTTTTGCGGTGATTAGTGACAAAGACGGAAATGACTTCTACAACTCCCGCATTGTATGGCTGCCTCCGGTCTGCCTGCTCCAGTTGAAAAGGTATTCGGAGTATCTGGAACACCTGGGCCCCGAACTGTTCTGGAGGAACCAGCAGCTTTTTTTTAGTTCAAGAGAGGAGGAAATCCCTGGCAGGAGGTCTGAACGGGCATACCCAGGCTTGTTCTATATTGATCAAAATATTGACCGTGTTGATGTCCGGCCTCGCAACCTCGAAAAATACCTTATGGAAATTGATTTTCCTTTTCCAGTGAATTCTAACCGGCACTACTTGAGAACCAACCTATTAATAAAAAAATGCCCCCTCGAGGTTGTGAATGCTTTTATGGGCCACTGGGAAATGGGGCTCGAACCGTGGGGGATGTTTTCCGGGCTATCACCAGATACTTACAGACGCGAACTTTCAAAGTTGGAAGACTTGGTTCATGAGGATGGTTGGCGTGATGAAATCGGATTTTAAAACATCAAAATTGACTGAAGGGACTGGGGGCATTTGGCAGGCCGCGCTGGCTAGAGCGAATGGTATAAGGGACCCAAAAGCGAAAACGCTTTACGCGGCAAAACTTGGCTTTGTGAATGGACTTCCGCCAGATATTCGTTTATGCAATCCTGGTGCTGTTTTGGAGCGAGAACCTCTTGAATTGCTACTAAAAAAAGTTGCAAAGGACCTTTCAGACAAGGAAAATGAGAAACTTGTTGCATTTGTTGCTAGATCTTTGCTTAAAGGAAGAAGCAATCTCGAGTGGGAGGTTGCCATCCCAGCGAGGCCCATCGCGTGTTATCGAGAGCCATCCTGCTTCAGGCCTGATCGCTTCATACTGCTGCATAAAGCGAGGGCGATTCAGCAAGCGGTCATCGATTTGCAACCATTTGATGACCGAAAATTGGAATGCGGCCGCATACTTTTGTCAGCGATTCTGTTCGGTGGAATGCTTGAAAAAAACTGGATCATATCCTGGCTCAAAGCACTCGAAGAGCGCCAGGTGTTCTGTTACAAACAATTCCTGTGGATCGAAATGTCAAGGATTGCGCGCTATGGGCACCCGTCGAATGATGGCACTGATGGGAAGAAGGCTGAAGGCGGGGTACAGGAGATTGTTATTCACCGAAGGTGGTTTCCCGATCCGGTGTCGAGGATGCTGATATGTCGGTGGATGACTTCAAACACTCCCCTGGGACAGGTCGTAAATAATTCTACAGTGATGAGTTCGATTAACTGTTTCCTGAAAGTGGCTAGCTTGGAAAGCAGTGTAAACATTAAAAAAACAGCAGACCAATTAACAGACCTGCTAAGCATGGGCGAAATGGCGCTGCGTCTCGAATTGCCCCCCAATCTTGCTTCATACGCAACGGGCACCCTGGTCTCAGTATCTCTTCCCGAACCTGTCTGGACGCGATTGCTCTGCGGCCGGTCAGTGCCTCATAGCCACGGTGATGAGGTGCAAAATGAGGCGCTTGAAGCAAATGCCAACCCAAGGGAATTGGCATCGGAGTTAGAACATGGTTCACCTGCAGACCTGTCGCTGCAGCAGGATTATTTGACAAAGTTACGTAGGATGCTGAGCGGGTCAATGTCAAACAGGGAAAAGATCAGACAGCATATCCGTGAGGAAATTCCGAAACACAAATTTTCAGATATCAATTGCCGGTTGTTCGAATGGTCTGACTATCTGCTTACAATTAAACCTTTGAGCGTGCACCAATACCTCGGCACCGTCGGAAAACATCTCATTGCCGCCTTTGAGAATGAAGAGTTTATCGAACAGGAACCGTCCTGGTATGAGACTTTGTATGAACAGGTACTGACAAATATAAAATCGGAAAAAGAAAAATACCGCGCCAGGAACCTCTTAAGGCGCTTTCACAAATTCCAAATTGATAAATTTGGTGCCCCGTATCTTGGGGCTGGGTTTTTCTTCAGTAGGGGAGGGCCACCGGAAGATACTGTTGATGCCAATCTGGTGACTTGTCATGAGTTTGATCGTATAAAACGCGCCCTGGGTAACGACGATCTCCAGAGACCACGTGTAGCTACCGCTGCGATTATTCTGGCGATCCTGGGTTTCAGATGCGGATTAAGGCGTAGTGAAGCCTATTACCTGCGCGTACGTGACATCCAGGGAGGCCTATTCCCTGAGATTGTACTGCGCCCTCACGCAAGACGTGGGCTGAAAACAAGGTCAGCGACTCGTAGGATTCCACTCCACATACTTCTGCCGAAAGACGAACTAGACTTGTTGATTTCCTGGCACAAAGATCGGAAGGGAGACGGGAATGCCCCTCTATTCTCGAAAAAGAGTTACAGATACAGTATGTACAAGACGAAACAACTGTTCGATCCTATCAGGGAAGCAATGCATAGGGTCACCGGGGATAAGACGCTCCGGTTTCACCACCTGCGACATTCCTGTGTGACCTGGCTGTTCGTGAGACTTAACGGTGACGCCAGCGGTCTCCGTAGTCGGGGCAGCTTTCTCGACCACCCCGAATTTGACGACGACCGCGTTCTGCAATTGCGGCGCCTCTTGGCAGGGAATGAATCTTTGGGACGAAAGGGGCTGTATGCAATAGCACTAATGGTTGGACATGCAGACCCGTCGACTACCGTCACAAGTTATATTCATGTCTGTGATTTCTTGCTCGGTCAGCAACATATTCATAGCAACTATACCTATAGCTTGAATGTCAATCAAATTGCGAACCTATCCGGGCTACCGGTACCTACAGTTTATAAATATTATGGTAAGGAAATAGGTGTTGATTGGCAGAGAATTTTCTCAATTTCCGGAGCACGGGCTGATGTGCAACATCCTACTTCTATGGAGACCGCATTAGAAAATATTGAGTTCCTTGTAGATTACCCTGAGGAAGATCTTTTGGAAATGCGATGGATTGATATTATGAAAGCGATCTCGCTATTTCAGATCAAGCGCCTTAGCGTTAACACGATAAGCGAAAAAATGCTCTATTCTGAGAAAACTATCCGAAGTTGGATAGGTAATTTACAATACCTGGCAAAACTCAAAGTCCCCGGGAAACTCGGAGCATATCGTCACAGAGTTATCGCACCGCATTTAGAGTTGTCAGCGCATGATGCTGAAGGAAGAGAAATTTGGGTACTGAAGGAGGGTACGACGGCAAAAGGTTATACTAGAGAGCCTCAACACTCTACCGGGCCGCGAGCAAAAAAACCAGAACAACGTAAGACGAAATGGAGGAAATCGCCTAGCCAACAGGTTCATCCAGAATATTTTCCCAGGGCTCCAAAGTTAAGTTCGGATATAGAATTCTTAGAGAAAATAATGCAGGCTTTCGAAAAACTAACAGAAATTGAAAAGGAATGTGTCATAAAATTTGCAGATTATTATTGCGAAAATTTTGTACTGAATTCAGGCGGGATTTGGCACAACAACATAAAATGTATTGAAAACCACCTCCATATACTTACCCTGTTAGGTATACCAAAATCGAATATTCAATTGATGGACTTTGCCATAACCACTGAAACAGCAAAAGAATCTCAGGAAAGACGTAAAAATTTGGGTAAAAAACTGGCGATTAAAAAAGCAGATTGGATTAAATCGAGGAAACGGATAAGCATGAAAAGAATCAGTTGCGGCACTAGCGTCCGTATTAAGCCCCAGGTTGGGCATTCTGCATCTTATTCTTTCCGATTTGCCATGTATCTGATTCGAATCGGATACATGGACTGATCAGAACCGGACCAACGTGCCGGCGACCTGATAATAATACTCAACAATCGGCTTGTAAACAATATCAAGCATCCCGTTTGGCGTGTTAGATTTATTGTGCCATGGAGGAGTCCCCATCTGCTTTCGCTACAAATGTTATTGAACCACAGCACCTCCTAGGTGTTTTGCCTCTGTCGGAAACGGACAGACACTAGGCACCCGTGTCCAACCCACCACTCAATAAGTGTATAATCCACTGTCTTCCATGCTAATATGAATATCCGGCAACTGGGCTTTGAAATGTGCATCGCTACGGTGCTCAGGAACAAACGGGCTGCACCTTGGTGTGGTTAATTTCTCTAGTAGCCTGAGCATGTCGGTGACGCTTTGTTAGAGAGCCCAGCTTTTAGAAGGGCGCCACTTAAACTGACAGAGTTCACTTCTAGAATAGCGATGTAGTAAACCAAGCTATAACCACGGGTTTGTATTATAAAATAATAAATAGAGTTGCAGACGATTTAATTGGTTATGTTCTTGATATTATAGATGAAAATTTCGATGAAGCGTTGCAATGGCACATGATTCGCAGATCGTGATGTACAAAGCCTTTGGTATGTGAGGCATAGAATCAGATTACGATAAACCTATTTTCTGTAAAATGAACATAACGCCGAGATATCCTAAGAGGTCGCCAGAGAGGCGCGGTATCCATGCTTGCAATCAATCACCGTGGGCACCCTGATGACCGCGTCGCCAACCGCTCAGTTCCTTAAAATTGATGTTTGTTGTCAGAGGGAGCGCAAATTCGGTTTTGAGATTTTAAGATACAATAGACCTGCTTTTGTTTGCTTTGTAGGTAGCCTTCATTAGGGGGCACCGTCCTGCTTGGTTCTGTGAGTTTTCGTATCAACTACGACCATAAATCCCCTGGCGTTCCCTTTTTTTAGGCTTAAAAGGCACAGAATAGAAAAGTACCAGAATATTGGTGTCCAAATCACTCAGATGGATCGAATGCCAGAATTTACGGGAATACCTAGGCATGCCCTGGTTTGAAAAGTCCGTCTACAAGGCAAATTTGGAAGCCACTTTTTGGCAGCATTCCTCGAACGCGAAAAAATCCCCCTACACCATGATTTTCGTCAGTCAGTCTCGATAAATTCAGAGTCAGCACTTACCTCATTATTACCGTACATAATTACCCTTATGTATGGTAAAAACCCGTGGAAACTGTTATAAGAAATTTGTCACGAAAAGTGGTGACATAATCCGTTCCGGAGGTATTTTGGAGATTTTGCCGCAGGTACAACTCGAGCCGACCGATCTGGCACTCAGTCAGCACCCCGACATCATCCAAAAAGCGGCGGAATGGTTCAAGCTCGATGTCGCCAACGGAGACGCACGCGAGGACACGATCAAAACCTACCTTAGCCAGGTGAGGCAGTGGTTCGTCTGGTGCAGGGACCAGGGGGTGGCGCCGGCGGCTGCAAAAGCCGACGACCTCAAAAGATACCGGGGCTCGCTGGTCGACCGCGGCGCGAAGCACTCCACCATCTCTCTGAAGCTGACGACGATTCGGCGGTTCTATCAGGGGGCCGTGGACCGGCGGCTCCTCGCGGAAAACCCGGTCGCCGGGATCAAGGCCCCCCGGGACCGATCCGCCTATGAAAAAACCAAGCACCTCACGGCCGGCGAAGCCGAGCTCCTGTTCCGGGCCATCCCCGACAACACCCTCAGGTCCCTGCGCGACCGCGCCATGCTGATGTTGATGACCGTGGAGGGGCTGCGCCGGGTCGAGATCGTCAGGATGAACGTCTGCGACCTGGTGCACCTGAGCGATCCGGCCGAGGCCAAGATCTTGGTTCACGGCAAGGGGAAGGACAGTTACATTTATCCCCGGGAGGACACCATCACCATGATCGGCGATTATCTGGATGCCCGCGGGAGAATGCCGGCGGACGGCGGGGGCGAGGAGCCGCTCTTTGTCTCGATCGACAAAGGGGACACGCCCAGGCGTCGGCTCTCCAGGATCGGGCTGAACGGGATTGTGGATAAGTATTTCGTGGCTGTCGGGGTGAAGCGGGAAGGGGTGAGCTGCCATGCGCTGCGGCATACATGTGGACACCTGATCTACCGGGAAACCAAAGATCTGAGGGTCGTCCAGGAGGTGCTGCGCCATTCCAGCCCCGCCACAGCGGCGAAGTACTCGGACGTCGATTCCAAGAGGAACCGGCACACCAAGAATATCAGCATAAAAATAAGCAGACCGCTTTTTTAGGGCGCATGGATAAAATATCAAATTAGAACTGGTAAACTGGTTTAAGGCTATCAAATAGGTCTAAAACGGATGATTTACTGTTTCATTTCGGTCTAATAGTTTGGTCTGCCCCTAGGGTAGCCATCGGAAAAGGCCTGGACCAAAACCTGATCACTTGTTATTCGATGAGCCACAGTAAACTCAGTACTATTGGATAGTTACCAAGCTTCACAGCCTGTTCATATACATCAAAATGGCCATATTCTCGCAGATTTTGAAACCAGCAAGTCTTTGGGACCTTTTGCATTCTGGTAATAGATACCCCATCCTTTAAACATTCCCAAGCCGCACTTTCGGAACTTATCCGTTGCCCAGGATCAATCCAGGTTGCAGGGCTATATTCACCTTTTCCTCTCCACCAATTTACCTTCCCTTGTTCGGAAAAAACAACCATGCAGGCAAGCCGGTTCACAAAGGTGTTGTCATGTATGCTTGTTCACAAAGGTGTTGGTAGGCTGCAATACGCCGATATCACAAAGGTTTGGGACTTAAATAAGCAGTTATCGTAATAAAACAAGTTTGTTTGTCCATTGTATATCCTGATCTATTTTGTCAGTTGCATGCGCTTCAGCGACTGTTTTAGCACCCCAAACCACTCTACAAGTAGTAACGCCACCGAGGTCATGCTCTGAATCAATTTGGACAACAATCCCAATTAAGGTGTTGTCTCTGACGTGTTCTACAAAATCATCTACCAAAAAACCATAATCAACTGCTCCATTGGGTGCAACTAATAGGCTATTCATACAGTATCTCCTTTTGTAGTTAAAACTATCAATATACTGATTATCCTAGAATATCATTATACGAAGATGGTTGACTGGTTAATCCTAATCTTGAAGCTGGAGTCTTTTTGTCAGCACCCACCTCAATATAGTTGTAAAATACGCGAAAAATATCCAGCAGTTTAGCGACCATTGAAGGGTTATATGGGCTATATCCATGCCACTTTCTCCCATCGTTGTTCGCACTGGCGATTGGCCGTTCTAGGAGAGAGAGACGCCTCCTGACTTGCATAAAGAACCTGTCGATGCCGTGTAGTGTCCCCTTGTCGAAAAGTCGTGCTAGACGGCGATTATCATAAGCTTGATCATGCAAGTCGGTCAGCCAGCAAATGGCCTTTTCTGGTTCGCTCATATCCGGGAAGGGACAAAAAAGCCATTTATCGTTCCATTTCCCGATTTTGATCAAGTCCTGTAGCCGCTGCTCGATAACAATAAGACGGATCTCGTGGTCAGAACATTCGGCAAGACAAGGATCGGAATCCCGTATTTTGTCAATGCCTTTCAGGGCATCAGCTTTTAGTCTGCGTTTTTCGTTTATAGTAAGATCTTTTTTAATTCGGACATAGAATGCATCACAGCGCTTATCCAAAATATTCTGCCAGAAAGCAGTGAGACACGCGGCACGAATGCCAGACTCCTGGTCGAGATAGAACCTCAGCTTGCCGACATTACCAAGTAAATCGCGAATGAACATGAAGTGAGCATATAATGTATATTCCTCATGGACTTGCATGCCATGGTTTGGTAGCGCAGTCACAAATGATTGGTTTTCCGGGTCTTCCACGTCCTCCCGTTGGGTCGCGGAATCGTAAATGTCGGTGATTGCTTTTTTGAGGGGTTTCCCATCGCCATTGGCCGATTTTTTTGATCTTGCTACGGCCGCAGCATAATCCTGCTCCAACCACACCCGAGCATATTTACGGAATGCTGGTCTCCGCAGATTATCGCCAATGCTTATCGCATCCTGGTTGACCGCAACAGGGTCAAGGATCGGATCAAAATTAACGTGAATCCCAAAAACATACCCAGATTTGTTGTCGGCACTACCTAATGCGTTTAATGTCACATTCCGTTTGTCTTCTGCTTGGCTCCAATTGATAACATGGTCTTGGCGGTCAACTGAAATATACATCCGCGAGATGTCCATTGACGGCAGTCGCCGCTCCTGGGATGCAGCAAAAGCGAGACACCTTTGGTGGATGAAATCTATTTTCCAATATAAGGCGTTCATACTTCCGAGACCGGCCGTTTCGCAGATCCTCTTCAAAGGCATTTTATTCACCAGAAGTTTAAAAATCATCTCGTTCAACTCTGGCCGTTTTTGCCGGAGCGATGGCACGCCAACAGCAAATGTCGCATGGCACAGACTACAGCGATACCGCTGTGAACCCGATTGAGTTTTCCCGAAGCGAATATAAGCTTTGGGTGTTGAAACACCGATGATGTGGTTGGAACAACCATCTATGGGGCAGGAGGGTTCACCGGCAGGGATAAGATAATTGTTCATCCGGTTGAGTTCTTCGCTGATGGCACGATTGCTTTTTACTGTAGGATATTCACCGCACAATTTGCAATTTAAGACCACCCCGCCGCCAGACACCCCTGAAAGCTTATATTTGTCACGTTCTTCATGGCCGAGATGTTTTGGTTCAGCGTGACTTGGACTTTCGAGCCGTTTGTGATAAACACTCACAAACGGAGGGAAGCACATGCGCAAGAAGCGTCACAATTACACCCCAGACGAAAAGGTTCGAATCCTCAAACGTC